>Ga0153934_1000402_pt1 | contig 12847 bp, 10 predicted proteins | sample TSNJ018MetaG_FD_104708 | JGI IMG/M metagenome (GOLD analysis project Ga0153934, IMG submission 104708) | Attine ant fungus gardens microbial communities from New Jersey, USA - TSNJ018 MetaG | ecosystem: Host-associated > Fungi > Mycelium > Unclassified | place: USA: New Jersey, Wharton State...
GGATCATAGGTGCCTATCTCAATCCGAGGACTGGGATGAGAGACTGCCATTGTTGTTCCACATCGTGTCAAGCAGCGAGGTCCACGCGCCAGAAAGCAAGGCTCTCCAAATCACTTTTACCGCTATTATTCTGACAACTCCATTGCAACCCTTTTCCATAGCCGACTACCTCTCATTGACATTGCCCTCTTTGTAGGCTATATCGGCCCTGGCCGCCCTCCGTAATATCGAATACAGATTCGTCCCAACAGCACTTGACAACCCAAACATTGCGCACTCGACGCATAGTCAACCTTCCAGAATACTGCTATCTCCGTCTTGAATTCTAAGAACATGGTTCTACGACACTGCGATGAAAAAAGAGTAGCAGAGGTGGTATCTTGATCATTTGATCGAAATTTTCGGGCAGGATACACGAGTCTAGGGTTCATGAAGAGTCGATGAAACGCCGACGGGGAGATGTTCTGACAAGGTGAAAGTGTGATGATGTATTATTATGCTCACTACACGATTCAGCATTGGTCAAGATTTAACAATGGGATACTTACAAATCACTGAAGATCATCCCAAGATTCATCGATACCTTCTCGAACTCTCCATGTTTTTCCCTCCAACCACTTGTTCACCCTCTCCACATCTCTTGTTGCATCCTCTTCCTGTTCGCCTTGAAGCACATTAACGTTCCCCTCTCCCCATAACGCCAAAACCGACCACCCAATAACTACCATCCCTGGTGGTCGCTGTTCTCCACAACTATTCAAGGCTTTCACAACATTCTCAAGTGTTGACGTCAACACTCTTTGATCAGGCATCGACGCACGCTCGACAATAGCAACAGGTGTATTTCCAGGGTACGTGGCACCTTCCCTTCTCGATGAAGTAGTTCCGTCTTCAAATATGATCGTGAGTGCCTCTATGATTTGAGCAAGTCGAGCAACACCCATGAGAATAATCAAGGTACGACTCCTTTCGTACCCTGGTAATTGCACGTCTTTGCCTTGCCTGCCAACACCGGTACACACGATGAAAGATTCGGCGACGCCACGTTGGGTGATGGGGATGCCAGCGAATATTGGTGCTGCGAGGGCAGAGCTGACACCTGGAATGATGAGGGGTTCGATACCATGTTTTCGGAAATATAGAACTTCTTCGCCTGCACGACCATATATGACCGGATCACCTTGCTTTAGCTGTCGGTGTGTACATGAAATGGACTGATTGCAGGGAAGACACCTGTACTTACACGGACGACCGTAAGGCCTTTTCTAGCAGCCTCAACGGCAGCCTCCATCATCTCCAGTTGGGCACCGTCGGCATTGCCAGGGAACTTTCTTGCAATGCGAATTTGAACTGATTTTGGGATGAGAGCAAGGACAGCGTCTGGAACGAGTTTATCGGAAAGGACAAGATCGGCAAGTTTTGTGAGAGTGTTGTGGGTTGCAATAGTCAAGAGCGAAGGATGACCTGGACCAGAACCCACCAAAAAAATTCTGCCACGCTTTGGAATGGCGATTGCGTGGGGCGAATTTCGAGCCTCAGGAATTGTTGACTCTGGAGTCTCTTCAAGTAAAAGCCCAGCCATGTCCTGGAGCGACATGTGCGCGATTCGGGATATAGGCCAATATTCACTGACCTGGGCTACCCACTTCATTCGTCTGCGAGCAGCCTCTAATGGGGCTTCCGGTAGTCCACGAGCAGGAACGGGGCGATTGGGAGTCGTATGACTACTGTCCTCATCACAGACCATGTCCTCCTCCTCCTTTGCCATCTCGCGGAGCCTGCCCAAATTGACAGCGGCACGGCCAGCGTCTTTCGGTAGTTTTGCGATGATATCCCGACGGATTCGGCCTGCCAACCGACAGCCCCGGCCGTTCGTCGTCACGCTGACCTGCAGCGGCAAGCGTTCGCCAGTATCCGGGTCCTCGAATCGTTGGGTAGAGGGAAATGTAAAATCGCAAAGTTGGGGAATATCAGATGTATTGACTGGGATTCTGTGTCTTCGCAGGGTGTGGTAGAGTTTTTCTGCAGATACGAATGTGCGGTGGTGTGTACCAATGACCGTATCTGTTATACATGCTAGAGAGAATACCGTTTGCATGGCTGAGAGAAACGTGTCGAGCTTTGCCGAGTCTTCATCGTCCCAGTCTACTAGCGTACATTCTTTCCTGTTGACCCTCCACTGAATTTCAGCACATGCAGCGCTCAGCCCACCCTTGGTCAGCACCACAACCTCGAAATCGGCTTCAAGGGCAGCAAAAACTCTCGAGGCGGCCAATAACCCTGATCCGATGATTAACATACTCTGTCTCTGTGCACGAAATGCCAGAAGCAACGATGCACCCCCTGTTGGAGTGGGAAAATACATAGTAGACAAGTTGTGTGGGATATACCGTAAGGTTGTTGCATTATTAAAAAGTCATGACTGAGAGATAAACTTGTCGTGCTAATGAGCAACGAATAAAAATAACTATCACGTGCCTTCATCTTGATTTGGACCGTGACAACTTTGTCCCCTGCGACTCAGATGCAGCTGGTCGACCATACCACTGTATGTCTCTGCATCCTCTAGTCAGTCATCTTGTGCTAATAGTTGCTATCAGTTTTTGACGCAGCTGACAGCCTTATTTGAGTCGACAAAAGACCACGGATCGATATGGCTCACGCATAAACGATGTTCGGTAATGCTTTATTTTTTTCTTACCAGATGATAACAGATAATGTTAGTGACTCATGATGGAGAAGATACTACCATGAAACATGAAGAGTCAGATGGTTCTGACAAAAACGAATACCAGTGCCTTATCAGAGCTACGAACGGTAAATACGTCAACTTTTCCACCCATGTATGTACCCCTTCTATTCTGATCATTTCAACCGCTGATGTCCTGACCAGGTTGATGCCAATGAATTAACGAAATTTTATTCGGCTTATGCCACTCTATTTAAATCGTCCCTTTCCCTAAGTCTTCGTAAGCGCGATAAGAAGAAAGAGAAAACGAAACAGGATCAAATTCTGAAACGCAAAAAAAGGATGACAGAACCTGTCGTGGTTGATGGCCCGAAACGTGGCGCTGGTCGACGCAAGCGTCAGAGACAGATCAAAGCCGCCATCAAGCAGGCTGAGGCACAAAAGAAGTTCAAGGAAAGAGAGGAGAAGAGAAAAGTTGAGAACTTATCAACGTAATAATTTTTGTTTTTCTGTATGTTTGATTGGTTTTCACGAGCAAGCAATCAATCTCACTGGCGCGGCATGAATTTACCCTACACTTTATGGCATCAGTCAACTATTGATGGTAGAACTTTATCACTGTATTCCTGTCCTCATAGTTCGACGGTGGTTACCTAAGATGCCCAAATGGTGGAATCGAGATCGAGGCAGGACAATATGTCGCTGTGTGGGGGTAGCTGGCGAGCTACTCAGATAATGGTGAATGTCGTGTTGAACGTCGTCGCACGAAAAATTGTGCCTTAGACTTACCCTTTTAATATGTATGCGTTATTTTAGTAACCTTTTTTTTATTATACTTTCGGTTAGAAAATCCTACCATCCTTCAGTTATCGAAAGTCATTTCCCTCATATAACAGTCTGTTGATTTTAGAAGAAGAAGAAAAAGGGGGTGAAAACTCGTTGCAAACGCGCAACAAACGAGTGTCGTCTCAACTGTTTCTATTTATTTCTATCTAAACATGAGAAAGTGAAACACTTGATCATCAGGGGATGAAACCTAACTTATTTTTAATGTAGTGCTTGACATTCCAACATAATCCTTCCAAGCTCATGTAACCGCAATTGCAAATATGACATTTGTGGATGATCTTAGATTTGTGCCGTTACGATCACGTGACTCAGGATCACTACATGCTGTAGAGTTTGCTTCAGGCGACAAATGGCTGACCAGAGCAGCACGGAACAACTTCTCGAATTACTGGTCCAGCTTAAAGCAAGTGACTTTTCCCTCTACGAGGCAAATAGCCCAGATTAATGAAACGTATCTTTGTCAGAAAACAACTTCCAATGCTGCTCGTGACATCCTCAGTAGCCAACCCGCCATAGCTTATGCTCTGATTAGTCTCATGGTCTCCGTCGGCGCAATAAATATCGACGTGTTTCAGGTAGTTGTTATCTCTGGTGCTCTCACCTGTGAGCGTCTAATTTGCTTTTACAGAAAACTCTTTCTCAATATCATGAATCTGGCGCTGGAGGACAGCCAACGTCAAGTGTACCTCCAGTACAAATCGCAGCCACGTCTACTACTCCAAATCCTGCTCTTCCTTTTCATCTACAATCACAGTATCAGACAAGTAATCCTCCGACAAACACACCCTCACCACCTACTGGCACCTATGGATATCAGAACCAACAGGTGTATCCTACCCCTTCAGGATATTCTCAACCTGTAGGATCCACATCAGGATACCCTTCTTACGGAGGCCAATCGCAAGCTCAACCTAGTTATTCTTCCTCTTCTTCTTATCCCCAACAGGCTGGTCAACCATCGGGCTATGGTGCTCCACCAACCTCAGTAGGAGGACGAACACAAGGTGCTCCTGTTATTGAGATGCTGGCTGCATTCCCTGAAGAACAGAAGGTACGTTTAGTTTGATTTCGATTTGTCTAATGTTTGAGTTACCTCTATTTAGCAATTGATTATGCATGTGGTATCAATGACTCCTGAACAACTTAACAGTTTTCCTCCGGAACAAAGAAATACCTACTTACAGATCGTAAGTTGTGCAAATCTATTTTCGCATTCAAAGTGATCAGGCTGACATATCACATCCCATACAGCGCACTACTCTTGGAATTCATTGAGTGTATGCATACTTATACCAATATCATCTAATCGTCGTGTATTCAGAGAACATGTTGGACATCTACTTTCAGGAATGGCATAGAGCCCAAAATGAAACTGTAGATAAATAGGCATAATACCTAGAGTGGTAAATTGCTGTGGGTATGGTATGGTTATATTGAGTATGAAACAATCCCTGTAGGAATCTAGGAGTATGGTGCAATCCTTAGTCTAGTAGTCTGAGGACAAAGGTGATTCCCAGGTGATTCCCATAGCAGTAGATGTCACATCACTATGTCACAAGTGTGTCTTGAGCGTGCATGTTTCGCATGCAATGAACATGTGCAATGGACGTGTCAAACTCTAATAGGTAGTACGTTTTCTTGTCAATATGTCTTATGATGAGATATTTCATCTACAACTTCACTTGAAGCTTCTCTCATTCAATAGGAGCAATTGAAAGACAAATTTGATAATTCAGACTCCCACTGTCTGTGGCTTGCATCATTGTACGGTAGCTCATGATAGAGGAGAAAATCGTCAGCAAGATAGATTGTAAACCTATAACCATCTTCATTCCACAGTAGATACCATCAAGAAAAAATCCAGATATAGGATGTAATCTTGATCCGTCCATCCACAAAAAAATCTAGGTAAGTCTGCGGTCCTCCAAATATCTGGGACACTCCCCAAATTCAGGCCCGGCACTTCGGCATGGAGCGTTCTGGGGAAATCCGTGTACACAGATTTCCCTACAGGAAGTCATCCAATAAGAATGACTCTTATCCACGTGTTGTTTGGAATAAGTCTGCCCCTTGTTCTTGGCAACAAATAAATATAAACATCACAAAAGTGTTGCTTTTACGAGCTTAGCATCTGCATCACAGAGGCGATGGATAGCCATGAGGGTAAGTTGAGGTCTGAACTGTGCACAATGCAGGGTATTGTTGGTTAATTTTCTGTGCCTTATCGGTCCAGTACACTGATGGAGGGTTTCTGCAATTCTGTGACTGGTTGTTGTGTTTTGTCTAATTTTGGGGCACCCAGCATTCTGTAGTATAAGAGGCCACCAGCAATACCCCAACAACCGTCGAAGATAGTTCTGTCCTTACTTGAAATCAGGCAGCCTCCAAGAAACATGTCACTTCATACCGGTCAACTTTTTTTCCGAAAGAGCTCGCCAGGCCTTAAACAGAGTTCCAATACTGATCTGACTTGCCGAGATTTTGACCAAGATCTGTCTTTTCACCGAGTCCAATTGTTGATCTTACCTCTCGAAATTTTGTTCAAGATCTGTCTCTGCCTTGACTATCAAGGATTGCTTGCAATTTCACAGGTCAGATCTTCTACTTTATCATAGGTATAACGGTGAAGCTAACGGCCTGATAAAGACATGTAGAGTATTTTATGACATTACGAATAACCGGTATTTCTTGGAAACACTCTGTTCTAGCCTCGAGTCGATTCCTGGGTTTCAGCAGCCGTTTTTTGAGCCTGACAATGAAAATTCCCTCAGTGATCTGAGACGATACGTTCTAAACACCCTTCGGATCCATGGTACGTGGTCGGCATCCTCCGATCTTCGATTCCACTGTCGCGCCGTCATGTCACCCCTCCGGTGGGAGTCAGTGGAAGTCCTACCAGGGTGCAGGTGGTTATTTGGTGTTGATAGAGATGAGCATGCAGTCATGGTTGATCTGGACACTTCCATACACTATGAACTTTTCAAAACAACACATTCTGAAGACCCACAAAGTTTATACCGTTTCGAGCTCTCATTCAAGGAAGGTAATCGGTCTAGTTTCTGGGTCGCTTTTTTTGGTTGGGATAGTTCATGGGACCGTAAGTACGACGATTCCAGGCTCTTCGGCATTCTCTAATAATATCCTGCTGCAGGTCGAACGCGCTTCTCAATTTATGAAGTGAATCACTCGGCTGATTGTTATCCCCCATTCGAACCGATTCATTTGATGACCATCTGGGATACTGACAACACAGGCATTCGCTTCCAAAATTCTGTTAATGTTTCAGATCGCTATATCATACAATGTTACACCTGGCGCAGTGACCAAGATTGGGACGAAATCTTGCAACTTCGCCGACTTTCAGACGATCCTAGTGTTTTCCAGAAATACATGGAGCAATCAGTGGCAGAAAAAGGAGCGACCAGTGATTCATGGCGGCCTCAGCAGGGTAGCCGGTGCAAGGCATACCTTCTTCCTTATAATCGTCTGGCTGTGGTCATCGGATCTGCCATTCAAATTTATGCTATCAATGATTCAGATGACGAGGCTCTTCCGAAATTACTACTCCTTCATCGAGTTACTTCAAACGTCTATCCACACTGCATTTCCCGGCCCCTTGTCGGGCACGACGCCACATACTTTGTTGGAACTTGCGGCCTTCAGGCCAGACGTGTCTATATCAGACATGACCCTGCTATTCCACCGACAACTGACATCTTGGGACCTCTGGGATCCGCATGTTTGTGGGAAACACGTCAGATACAATTTGGAGCACTTGTGTCGTGCTCCTACGAAAGTAAGGGTGGTCTTGAGATGGGTACTTATGATCTGACTTCACGCTCTCCTGGTTACCAATGGCGTTATGCTGACAGTATGCTTAACCTCACCTATACACCACTTATCAGCTTCTTGGTTGGTCTCGATGAAAATTCAGGCCGGCTTATCCTCCATTACAGAGGTGCTGATTATCCTTTTGTTGTTATGGAATTAAGTTGATTTTATCATACTGTCTCTTTATCACATTTTAATATATCTCATTTCAGATCTGATAATATCTAATGTTGTAGTTTGAAGAGGGTGAATTTATGCTGTGGAAGATAGAAAAATAGGAAAGATAGATGATGGATAAGCGTTATCTTGATGAAAGAAATGCTGAGAAAAGTTCTAAGGAATAAACTATAATATTTATAATGTCCTAGTAGCAAGCTACTAGACACCATCAATCAACATTAAACTTCTGAGTAGGTAAATCAATCGCCATATCATGAGAGAATTATCATTATGATATCTCATAATTCATCTGTCATTGTTATCAATGAATGTAAATATCTTACAAGGCTGTACAATCATTAGCCACAACAGTGTGTGAATGGCCTTAGCTAACTATAATTATCTCAGAAAGCACTTAGAACTAGATGCTCTCAGCAGGTCAGTGATAAACTATTTGATATCAATCCACTGAAGAAGTAGTTCTATTCTTAAAAACACAGCCCATAACAAAATGGAAGCTGCCTGCATAATGACAAACAATCAAGGCAAAGACAGATATCAAACAAAGTCTGTCAAGTCAGAAGCAGGACTTAGTTTACAATAAGATATGACTCTCGTAAAAGATATGATGTATTAAGGGTGCACTATCAAATGATTACTCGATTGTTGACCAACAATCAGCACCAAATTTAATTAGTTTTATGGACTGTAGACTGAGTCCAAAGAAGACTTTTACCACCAAAACTCACGCAAATGGTAATGCCAAAATATGGATATCTAATGTAACTACTATGATAACACAATGAATGAATGTCATGCGTCCGCAAAGAAGATAAATCGTCTATTCAAGCCCACGGATTCATCACAAATCCCGAAGTGGTCGTCCCTGACTGCCTTCCAATATCACCAGGAACAACCCAAGCATCTAATCTACTCCCACTACTACTCCCACTCCCGTCCACGCTCATAATCGTACCATCAGCAGAACCAAATGATAACCCTGTTCCACTATCCAACCTTGCTCCCCCGCTAGCACCAATTTGATTATTATGATACTCATGAGACTGAGAATAGTGATCACTATTGTTGAATGCATTGGACGTTAGTGAAGCTGTGCTCGACGCCGCAAACGGGTTGTAGTGGAGACTGCCACCGGCAAACGAAGGAGACGAGAGACCCGGTGACGACGATGGTGGCGGTGGCATGACCGGTGAAGGACAGTATGTAGGGGATGGTAGGTAGGGGGAGGAAGTCGATGGTCCCCAAGTAGGCGAGTCGAATTCGTTGCCTGTCGGAGAATTATATGCCAATGAAGGCGACGATGAAGAGAGCTCCCCTCTTCCTCCGTACCGTCTGTTCTCTTGTTCCTTTTCTCTCGATGGAATAGATTTCACGACGTCTCTTGCTGACCAACTCTTCTCCTCGGCGACTACGGAAGGTAAAACTGGCATCAGACCACTCTTCGTGTTTCCAAACTCATTATCATCTGATTGCGCTGACTCTGCCATGACAGCAGTAGCATTGACTTGCAGTTCCTCTGGCCTCTCCCTGACAGCCTGCCCAATCATTTTTCTCATGGCATCCAGATCAAATCCGGCGTGTTTAGGTATATCTGAATCCTCTCCTGAAGTGCTAGGCACTGGCAACGCATGAGGTGTAGGCGAGGTATGTGAACCTGTGGGCGTGAGTGCTCTTGAATCTGAACCGGAAGACACTGTTGAGTTCGATGAGGTAGGTGGGGAGGCACAAATCTGATTACGGTTTTGTAAAATGGGCGAGTTGAGACGTGGCGGAAGGTCTTCATCGTCTTCTTCACCTAAGGGGTTCATCGGTGGTGCCGATGCTGCTACTTCTGCCACTGTAGTGGCAGTGGGATCGGTTGTAATGATGGGTGTGGGTGTGGATCTGAATCTGGCGTATGATGATGCCGTCGGTGGCCGAGAGACGTATTGACTTGATGACAAAGTGGACGATTTCTCATCCTTCTCCTTCTTACCTCTCCCGAACCATCCAGTCTTCTTCTTACCCTTCTCGTCATATCCCTCCTTAATCACCACCCTATCTTCCGCGAAATCCGGTTCCTAAACCGTTCGGAAAGAGCCCATTACTTCAAGTCAATAAGAATAGCAGAACACCCACTTCAGGTTCATCGAAGTAATCGGCCGTGACTGGAAACCCTAGCTGATCCAAAATCAATGGCAAAAATGACCTATAACTCATATGCCCCGTAATCTTATTTGTCACATCCACATTTTCCAGCCCAGGAACACCTTGAACCTCTCTCAGTCCCGCAACAGTCCCAACACCACCACTCGTAGCCCTGAACAAATAATTCAACACCCAATCATTCTTCGCGAATCCATTAACGTATCTCCCTGATACAACACTACGTGTTTCACACCATGTCGATTGGGATGCGGTAAGCGTTGCTCCGAGGAGAATAACATCTTGGACGATTCCATAAGCTTTTTGTCGCGAGAGCTCCAGGAGAGCATAAAAAATGACTCGCGCGCCGAGAGAGAAGCCAATCAGGGTCATTGGGCGCACACCGAGGTGACGTTGGACGAGTACATCGGCGAGTACCCGACCAGCGGCTTTAGCACGGTCGAGAGCATTAGACCAGGGGTTGTCAATCAAATAGCCAAGCTTTGTAAGAACTGAGCATGAAGATTGAGATGGATTCTCAGCTATGGAGATCATGAGCTTACCTATTGGCCATTGGAGAGCGGTCATAAGTGCTGTCATGGCTGTAGCTTGAAGAATAGTCAACCCAACCTGGGATAAAATTTCTTGCGTCATTATTTTCAAAGCACTTCCTGTTTCACCGAGCATCTCCGGTTCCCAGAGTATACTAAATACATCCCCGACAATAGGGTCGAGAACACTGAACGGTAATCGAACATCATCATTGACACCGTTCATAAACCTGTATCAATCAAGGAAAACGTGTCACTAGCATCAATTGTCAGACTATCACAGAAAAAAACCTACCCTGGGACGGTTATGATACAATTTACCCGCTTGTTGTTGTGTAAAGGCAACACATCAAATGTACGAACATTTCTCGTCCTCTTCGCCATTCCACGTCCAGCGATAGTCCCTCCTGTGAGTATACCCCCGGTGGTTATAGCTGCAGCGCCGGCAGTTCCGCCTAAGAATGCGCCAGTACCAGTGATTCCGATAGTTGTGAATGCACCTGCGAGACCAATGCCAATGACAGGTGCCAAGAGACCCGCAGAGAGACCTATGACGAGACCGCCACCTGAACCACTGTAAGTGGACGATTGAACGGGAGTCAAACAGGGTCGTACCAAGAGTAGCTAACCCCATCATCATATATCTTCTTCCTTTCCTTGCCTTCTGTACACCTTCGACAATGTCTTGTTGTTCTAATTTCTCAATGTCTTCTTGAATCTCCAATGCCTCCGTAACTCTACTCTCAAATCTGATAACATCTGACCAGCCTAATCCTAATTTCTCTGCCACTCGTTCGAGTAGCACTCGTGATCGTGCATCGTAGACGCTATCGGCTACTGATATAAGGAACAAGTCACAAATAACTGTCCAGCGAATATCAAGAGTGACATCTTTGTCGACACTGGATAGTGTGGTAGTTACACCTGCCAAAGAGGTGGTGGTGGTATCGGCAAGGACTTTGGCCGTAATTTGGGTGGGATTGGAGGTTGTGCTTGAAAGGGGGAAGGTATGTGAAGCTGGAGGCGTAGATGGAGGCTGGGTTTTGCTGTCCGGAGCCTGTGATCGGTTTTTATATGTTGGAGCATTTTGGTGTTGCTGAGGCTCGGGCTCGACGAGCGTTTGGATAGAGATATCGTCGGCATCGTCAAAGTCTAGGTGATCTGACTGAGGGGATTCATGACAGCGTCTTGCTTCTTCCGGATCATATTCTGGATTGGCTACAGTATGTGTCGTCATGAGCGATGGAACGAGGTCTATAGCTTGTACGCCATGCTCTGCCAGCTGTTCGATCATCTTCTGTTCTGTATATCGTCCATCGCATGAGTTAGATAAGGATATTTGCAAGTCTGTGGTGTAGATATACCTGATGTTTCCAGCTCCATGTGATAATATAGCCTTCCCATAATTTTCAATGACCAGAGTTCCATACTGCTAACCGCAGCCTTGAGCTCTTTCCGTTTCTGAAGCCTGAGCTCCTGTGTCATCTCCTTTGCAGTCAATGCACATACGCCAACATATGCAATCCTCTGAGCCTCTGTCAAAAGCTTCTTTGTAGCCTGCATCTGGTCGAGCGGAGTCATAGCTTTGTCTTCATCAAAGAGATACTTGGTACGCAGATGTACATCGTCATTCTCGTCTTCCTCTCTTGCCCTCAACCTTGTATATTCACTCTCGTTCTGTTCAACCTTTGAGCGCCAATTGTTTCCCCTGTTGTCGACATCTATAAGGTTGCCTGTAGCGTTTACTGCTTGCCGCGATCTGGAAGGCGGCCGGTAATGATATTTCCTACGGTCTTCTTCGTCGAGATCTGTATTGAGAAAGTCCTCACGGACGACAGGCATGTCTAGCCAGCCGTCGTCGTCGTCGTCATCAAAACCGACGGACGAAGGAGGCGGGCCTGTTGTAATTGGCATTGACGTCCAATATGCAGCTGCGGCAGTGCTGGTGTGATAAAAATAAAACATTCCCACCCGGTCGAATAGTCCTTGTGGAGGCCGACTCATGCTTTGTGGATCGTCCATCTTGTTATCGTGTTCTTGCATCAACAATAACACTCACCTCGTTTTTTGAGACAATGTCATGGTACTGGATAACACACTTATTTCAGGCCTGACCACAACCACCCTATCGTTACAACAGATCACCAACAGATCACCCTAAGACCCTGGCCTCAAACTCCTGGCTTGAACATTCGCAGTGAAAAACGGATTCCGTCATGAAAGTCACAAATCTCCTCCTGGTTATTTCCTCCTTTGACTCTTACTTTGGCATTTTCTATCATGAATGCAATGTCGCATTTCCCTGAACCCCTTGATGCTGTGCTGATGGAATGTGGAATGAAGGGTCTTAATTGTTGATGAGAACATGCTTTTCCAAGACCAATCCGCTCGTACATCTGTTATCTAGGATCAAGTTGGGGATTTGGGGTCTTTGAAGTCGGGACATCCTTCCTCTTGCTCCATCGCGCATTCCAACGTCAACTCCTAAACCGCTCCTCAATCACACTGAAACATCTGGGTCTCATGCTCCTCCTTGCCCATTAGTTCGCCTGCACAATCTGACCCCATCTCTATCCAAATCATGTGCAACACTCTCTAACCCCATCTGCACCACTCGGTCCGA
>Ga0153934_1000407_pt1 | contig 12786 bp, 10 predicted proteins | sample TSNJ018MetaG_FD_104708 | JGI IMG/M metagenome (GOLD analysis project Ga0153934, IMG submission 104708) | Attine ant fungus gardens microbial communities from New Jersey, USA - TSNJ018 MetaG | ecosystem: Host-associated > Fungi > Mycelium > Unclassified | place: USA: New Jersey, Wharton State...
CCCTTTTTTGAGCGCCATATTCTGCACGGCATTTTTCATAGGAGATGATGAATTGTGAACATCCTACTCAGAACCCGGTAAGCGTCAATAATGCAGAAGACATCTGTCAGTTATGGTGAACAGCCCTGTCATTAGACAATCATATGCAATTACAAATTACGTCGTCCTATCTATCTGATATTTTAAACCAAAGAAAAAGTTCTGTCTGCGCCAAGCAATGAATATAGGGAAAGAAAACTAATATCCGGTAGGTCGAGCATTCGACTTCGACGTATCATATGCACGAATGAGCCTCGCCTGATCCTGCTTTCCAGCAGTTTCAGTTTGGCTGAATGCAAATCCACGGGTTCTGCGCATCCTCTGTACCGCACGCACTTTCTTAATCGCCTTTTGGAACCTAGTCAGAAGAGCAAAGGAATGAGGGTCTCCTACAGGTTCGATCAAAACAAATTCTTACTGTTCCTGTCTTGGCCGATAATCAGGTATATTGTATTTTTGTATTTCCTGAACGATATGGTACGAGGACGGCATATATGTCCTCCGGTAACTGTAAAGAGTTGGTCAGATCAGCTGTCTGGAAGACATAAAAAACGATACTCGCTACTTCCAGACAAAATCGCGCCCCAAACAAAAGATAGGTATCAGTAGAAGAACAAAGTAGAACACCCCATCAGTCCATAGTCGATTCACGAGACCAGAGTATTCCGCAGAAAAGCCGATCGCTGGGGCAACAACGGCATAGATTGGTAAGAACAGCATAGTGAAAATAAATGATCCCGGAATCGCAGCGACGGTGTACTTTGTCCAGATGCTGTTCTCAAATTGTCAACCTCCGTCGATAAATAATCAAAATGCTTACTCAGATATCAGGGCTGCCTTTCCAAGGACAGTCAAAAGGACAGCAAGATACAGGGTAATTCCCCAAAACCAAAGTCCAGAATCCAGACCGCTTGCTTGCTTGAGATCCCCCCAGAAAAGTATTACTGAAAAGCCAAATAGGACCTTTTTACCAAAGTAAGCAAAGTCAACCGATGCAAAATAGCCGGCTTACAATGCTGTGGTATAATGCATTCACAATCCACAGCCAAAACGAAGTCTTGGTGAAAAATTCATTCTTTTGCCCTAGCATGTAGAGTTGCGGGTAGCGGTCCAAAAATCGCGCGGAAACAAATTGGTCAAAAATTCCAATGACAAGCGGGGGCAAGACAGTGAACACAACGTTGAAAAAAGTCAATGTCCAAGACTCAAACGCGATCTGACCGGAGAAATTGTTGAAGAACGAAAACTAGAACATTTTGTTAGTTGGTCAGTCTTGATCGCTAAAGAAAACCCAGGCAACAGACTTACCCAGAACAAAGTCATGTACAATGTAATGTTCTTGTAAAAAGAGACTGCGAGCAATCTCAATGTAGTCTATAAACCAACGTAGAGGAGACGTACACAAAATCAATTTGGATAATCGCCTGTAACTCCAAGCACCGTGTACGAGGAGCAGTTTCTTCAGAAATCTGAATTGAGAGATAGCAACATCTGCAGAACGAGCAGCTTGTAGACCCTGATACATCCGTCATTACCCTGGTAACTTCACGCGTTGAGTCACACACCTCTACACCAGAGATACCAACGCCAACATGCGCAGCCTGGATCATACTAACATCGTTAGCACCATCGCCGATGGCGAGCAACAGTGCTTGATGGTTCTTCTTGACAAGCTTGACAACCAGCGCCTTCTGTAGTGGTGATACACGACCTGTGTGGAGATGATCAGTAGAACCATGCCTGCATCAACTTTATGATACACACAACAAATGACGGCCTTGCACATTATAGCGAGCTCAAGGAAGGTCTTCGACAACTCCTTCTCCAAGGCAAAGGTTAGACTCTTCCCATCTGCAGTAAGCCAAAAAAAAATGGGATGAGAGATAGCAATACGATGTAACCCTGTATTCCCACCTATAATAAGCGCCAGATCTTCTGCATCACCAGTGTTTCTTTGATTGTTGATGGCGGACAGTCGCTTTTCCAAGAATTCCTGGGTATCATGTGCAGTCTCTTCATTGACAATGACCTTAAGAGGACATGAGCATCGGTGACGGACAAAAGAATAAAACCTTACCAAATTCATAGACTCTGAGATGAGCCGACATGACATTCCAATATTGATAGCAGTCTCCTGGCGATCACCGGTCAGCACCCAAATCTTGATCCCAGCCATCTGAAGTGTATGAATTGTATCGGGGACTCCATCCTGAAGTTTGTCCTCGATGGCCGTAGCACCGAGCAAGAAAAGGTCTTTTTCGATGAGTTCAGCAGCTTGGTCAAGGGCCTCTCCTCGACCGCTGATAGTGGTAGCAGCCTGATCATATATAGCAGACCATTGCTTATACTCCTGTTCCGTAATATCACGGAAGGCAATGCAAAGCGTTCGTAGACCTTCCGTCGCATAGTCCTCGAGATGGACCAAAGTCTTCTCGGTGTAAGGCTGATACTTGCTCAGCCGCTCTAAAATGACGGTATCTGCACCTTTGGTGTAAAGCTTGATCTTGCCATCGGGTCCCCGGACAACGGTTGACATCCGTTTGCGAGTTGAGTTAAATTCACAAACGTTGAGGATTTCGTATTCTTGATCTTGACCCATAATTTTGACAAAGACAGATTTGGGTTTTCGCACCTATGGTCAACCATCGATGAACCAATGAACTAGGAGCATAAGCAAAAAAGAAACAAACATGGAACTGAAAGCCAAGTTGTTCTGCACCAGCAACCAGAGCTGCCTCGTCGGGACTGCTGGCTTGATAGACCACCTTCTCATCCTTGATCTCAGGAATAACAGTATGGCAGACAGCCAAAAGAGTAAGAAATTCAACAAGCGTCTCCCTCTGCTTTGACTCTTCATCCATATTGTCGGACATTGACGCGTCTACGGAGCGATTAGGGCGCTTGCTCAGCAAATTTTTCATCTCCACAAAAGTCTTCCATCCATCGGTACCCTCTCGCTTTGAGTCGTCAACGACATCTGCATACGGCACACCACCAATACTACAACAACGGAATTCCATCTCATTACAAGTAAGAGTTCCAGTTTTATCGCTGAATACATATTCGATCCGACCGAGCTCCTCAACAAGTGAAGAGGTTCTGCAAAGGGCAGCTGTGTCAGTCTTTGCGTAGTACATGTCCAAGTCAGAGTTGATAAATTGAGCCTGCTGGAACTTGACCACTTCCATTGTGACGATGAGAGATATAGGAATGAGATTGTTGTACAAGATAATGAACGTGAAGATATCTGGGCAGCACGTAAATGATCAAAAAGCATTGTTCCGGAATTGAGATGAAATAGTGAACCTTCAATGAAACCACGAGCTTGCCAAGTTGATATTAGCCATTCCTACCCATATTAACAAGACGGTTATGCTTACCTCGTCCACTCAAGGACGTTTGTTCATATAGATACCATTGTTGACTTGAGAAGAACCATGAACGAATGCTGCTACCAATTGTAGAACCAACGGATAGCGCCAGAAGAATGAAAAACAAGAATAATATCAGAACATTGACTTGGCGCTCTACGGCAGTTCGCTTTATAGGAGCAGCGCTGCAGACATATGAAATCAGCCGAAATACTCTGGTCCCCTACCATAGACTCACGTCGCGTTTCGCATGAGTTTCGTCTCATGACCAGTGAAAATCGTGAGTCCGTACGTCCAGGGGGTATTGCGTATCTGCGCCCCTCGGAGAAGAATCTGGTCCGGGCCCAGTGGAACCTGTCTTGGAGTCCCGTGGTCTGTGATAAGCTCTAGAGTGCCCTCATAAGTGTATAAGGAGTTGTTGGGGTGCTCAGAGCGGAGGGACCCCCGTAAACGATTGACAAGTTCAGGAGAAGTGAGCGACGAGGTTTGTGGATTAGCTTGCTTAATTTTGAGATTGGTTTCACTATAAAAATAAGGATCAACAAGACGAAATGCATACGTATACATACCCGTCGAGATTAGAGGTTTCAATATAGCACAGACCCTCTGGTTCACTTGAACTGACAAGAATCATGTCTGCGGGGATGAAGTCATCATTCTCTAACCGCACCACATCTCCCACTCGGATATCCTTCCACTCCTTGTCCGTGAATCCCGCATATTGAGTCATGACTTTTGCCATACGTGAATTGAGTTCTGAGTCAGATTGGTGTCGTTTCTTGAACACAGTTACCAGGTTGAAGTTTGGACAAGTCATGGACTACTCACAAGATCCTCTTGTACTTCCTTGAGTGCCGAGGCTAATAGAACTATTACCAAGGGTGCAATAGTAGTCCACCGGTTTGTTGGAGATACACCCGGTATCTGCTGTATGCATGCGGTGAATAAGAAGAACAAGTTAGCGTATTTCGAGAATTGCTCTAGAAATTGGTCAATGACGACCAGGGAGACCAAACTTCAAATCGCGCACCAAACAGGAACTTGGGCAGAAAAGTAACCAAGCTATATTTGCTAGTTGAGATAAAATTTGAACAAAATTCGGTGTTTGCTGCGCTATTGTTCAATGCAATAACTCGCTCCCCGGTTAGAATCCTTTCTTTCTCCCATGGCCACTTCCACTTTCTGCGTTTCAAAACCGTAGATGATTTCGGTGTTTGTGTCTTTGCCCCAGGGAAATTTCCAGACCCCGAGAAGGGCACTTGATTTGAAGATGTCAAATCATCAAAATTCCATTCCTGCGGAACACCGTCTCCGAGTGTGACTTTAGAATGACCAGCAGGAACGGCTGCCACCTGACCCAGTGGCAGACCACTCTCCTGGGATTCCATCACTTGCGGTTGGCCAAAAGCCGATTCTGAATCCCTGTAATCATCATCGTCAAAGAATGGGTCCAGAAGCTGTGGGTCGGAGCGTTGTCGTTCATTATGTGAACGACTAGCCGATGGAGGGTAACCATTGGTCATGGCAGGCTGATACTGCCGTGTCGCTGGATTTGCAGACGATACAAGTCGTAGGAAATCGTCAGACATGGTTACCACAGAGATTGTTTGTGCAGACTGGGAATGGGGCTGCGGGCACCGGACACTTATGAAAACAGATATATACACTTATGCTATTGCCAAGCAATGCAAAACACTGATGATGCGTCACCAGCAACCACTCATACAAAAATTCAATGTTTTCCTGTATGGGCTTTCAATACTGCCATCCAAGAACAAACTTCTCTGTCCAAAACTTGACAAGCCACTTGTCACTCTCAATGAAGATGGATAACAACGTCCGCATGAATATAATAACTGGCAGAAGATATCGATATATCTAATGATAATGTCCAGATGTGTACATTACAAAAGTTATGTAGGTATCGGTTTACACTTTGTTCTCTGAGTTATAGTAATTGGCAGCGTGTCCTGAAGCAGTATTGCCAAACGAATGAGATGCATCAGAATAAGGGTAACTGTAAGCAGGTTGAGTTAAGGGATGAATCTCCTCATGCGGCTTGACGGCAGTATATTCGGGTCCTGTAGCAAAAGAACGTGTTGCGATGATCTCACGGTCAACCTGCTGCTTAGCAAGACGCGTGGAGTAGTTGTGTACAACATAACAAGCATCTGAAAGTATAATGAGATCGATCAGAATGTGAATTTATGCAAAGGAGCTCACAGGCGACGACAACGATCGGAACGAGGGTAGACAACCAGATACCCGAAAGCGGCATATTGGAAATCTTTTCTAGGGCATTGCAGAAATTGGCTGCTGCGGTATCCGATGAAGTGTCGTCACAGTCTGGCCTAAGTCCCGGGTGCTCGCGGAAGCGATAAAACATCACAAGCGAATAAATCCCAGAGGCTGTCTGAAGCATAAAAGTGACATAGAGGACAGCCAGATATGTTCTGACTAGTCCCCTCTTTTTGAAGATGGCCCCTAGGAAACTAGAATGGTGTTAGAGTTCGCACACCAGGTCACATCGTAAAGACCAGATTCAAGGCTTACCCGAGAAGACCAATGAAGGCGGCAAAGGTGTACACAGCACCGGCAACAATGAAAGCGATCTTGACATTATTTTGTAGATCATGATCTTAGGAAGGCGGAAGTTCAGTGCTTAGCAACGACCCCTTCAAAAGATCGCAAGTGAACTTACAGACCCCTTCGTCTCTAGTCCACCAAATAAGGTACCAGAAGCCGCTCGCTGCGAGGCCGCAGACAAGAAGTTGAATAAGTGTGATTACAAAGGTTCCGAATCGCAGAGGGAGACAACAAAGAAACTTGGGAGCCATAGAGGGAAAAAAGAAAGAAGGTCGTCGCAAAAAGACAATAAGATCAGATACCGCTCTTATAGCATGTGCTGCATAGCCTCGTGCAAGCAATGCATCCCCTGGACTGCCACATTTGGCTGCGCCCGATTGTCACTTATCATTGCTCAGCCCATTACTAGGAAAGGATGACACTAACATTCTAACATCACCGAAATCACCAAAATCACCGAAATCATATTCCCAAAATGACAATCACACCGCTGATCTCAACATTAGCGTCATCAAGTTCGTCATAGTCGTGCTGCTTTGAGCACCCAGGGGTTTTTAAGGTATTGGCTTCATGCGACTGGCCGCAGAACTCATGATAGGTAATAGGGTAGTTTCAGAAGAGCCACTGGGATGCCCGAGTTGTAGCACTACCGGCCTGATCGCCGCGTTGCCATAATAGTGGCCTCCCTCACTCACATTAGCAACCTCTTCTTGTTCGACCACATTGTAGTTGTTGAGGACTCTCCGCCAATGCCAAAGAAATTGGAGGACCACTACCTGTTTTGTTGACACGACGTATGACAAGGCGAAAAGATGACCCACGTGTTTGAACCACAGTCTGAACGACAAAGGTAACCCAAACATAGGGCAAAGGGGCACCACTGAATGAAAGAAGATGCCGACAGAGCCCAGCTCCTGCAATATCGTTGTCTTCAGCGCGTTCGTTGATGCAGTGTTGAATTCTTTCATCTCGATAGACTTGGTAATATGTAATAAGATACCAAATACCGATACCAATATGACAGAGCCAGACGAATGCCTCTGGTTTCCAAAAGTTCTTCATGAAGCGTTTTCGGCGAAAGACACCATAGAGCCTGTAAAATTCTGAGTTATACAACGTCAAAACTCGAAACACAGACTTACCCCACAGAAGCAATAAAGGCTGCATAAAATTCCCAGATAGCCAATGCAATAGAACAGCTGGCCAGAGTCTTCAATGGTTCCACATCTATTCATCTCAGTCTGAAGGGAGATGCTTTACAAGGGAACCACCACAACGTACCATCGTCATGGCCTCTTGTGATCCACCATATAAGCCAGACTGCATCTGCTGCATCCACGACAAGTTGGAAGACTAGGGTTACTATCACACCAAAGAACACGGGAATGCAATGGAAGACTTTGTCGTTCATTGAGGGAAGATAGCGTGACGGTAGCTGGTGTGTATTACATAGTGGTTAAGTACTCATCGTCAGGTTCGGCCCTCTTCACACCGTAGCATATTAATCATGGCTGTGACGCCGAAACACACTCAATTCGTCGGCCAATCCCGAGTTTCACCGGATACAGAGTGTTCAGAGGAATCGTTGCGGAATTGGAATGAATTAAAGTTATGCAATGTGGGTCCCCATTTTAGCCTAGGCTCCTGTTCCAGATTAATTGCAGGACACCAGAGTTATAAATATGTCGAATCGCAGAGGACCTAGACACCGGGGATGAGGGCAGAGGCCGGAGAGAACTCAGGAAAGTAATAATAATAATTTCGTAGGTAGGTATTTCATCAATATAACACAACGTCAAGAGTAACCACGGCTCCACAGGGCCTCCAGCCACCGACTCAAGGGAATAACAAGTCGCCCCGATGGTCCCGCACACCAACAAGCAGTCTTACGGAGGAATGTACTCTTTCCATACTTAGCTTGTATCAACCTGGGCGCGATCGGTGAAACCAAATGGGGCAGGAATGATGGCTATTCTTGCCAGAGAAATCTCACAATCCTGTTTATCATATCGATGACTATCCGATCCTCTTCTACTCATGTCGCTGTCTTCCTCACAACCAATGAATCCCCGGATGATGGCACGACACTCTTTTACAGCCTTAAATTCAATCTTCATCGTCGATGTCCAATATAGAATGGTCAAGGAGCTTGGTCAGGGCGCGTATGGCTGCGTCATAGCCGCCCTGCACACCAGCACTGGCGAAGGCTGTGCGATCAAGAAAATCACCAATATCAATACAAAGGTCAGTGTGCTGCACTTCTGCATAGTCTAAATGGAGGTTGCATCTATCATTCTTCCTAGCGTATCCTCACTAAGCGATGCTTGCGTGAAATCAAGTGAGACACAAACACCTAAGTTATCTCAGACCGTAACGCTTTGATCAGATTGCTCCGTCACTTCAGAGGCCACAAGAATGTTCGTAGCTATGTCGCTATATTGATCAGGATAGACTTACTTTCTGCAGATCACTTGTCTGTATGATATGGACATAGTTTTCCGACCTGATGGCAATTTCGACGAAGTTTATCTCTATGTACGTTGATATTTATCCTGCTGTGAACCCCATGGTACTAATATATTTAGGAGGAACTCATGGAGGCTGACCTCCATGCTATTGTAGGTACCACCAACACTCTCATAAACCATACAATAACAGGAATAGATTCGTTCTGGGCAACCGTTGACTGATGCCCACTTTCAATCCTTCATTTATCAAACCTTGTGTGGTTTAAAATATATTCACTCAGCGAATGTTCTTCACCGGGATCTGAAGCCAGGAAATCTCCTTGTTAATGCTGACTGCGAGTTGAAGATCTGCGATTTCGGTCTTGCTAGAGGTTATAACCCAGGGGGAGGGACATCTAGAGCAGCCGGCAACCAGGGGTTCATGACCGAATACGTAGCAACTCGCTGGTACCGTGCCCCAGAAATCATGCTCAGTTTTGCTAACTACGTGAGCTGTTATCAACTCCTACAGAGGATGTTCTTAACTACCAATTAGACAACTGCCATTGATGTCTGGTCCATTGGGTGTATTTTAGCCGAATTACTCGGCGGAAAGCCTATCTACAAAGGCAGGGAGTAAGCTTTTCTGTCCTGTGGAAATCAACACCACACTGATATTGTGTCTAGTTATGTAGATCAGCTGAACCAGATCTTGCACTATCTTGGAACACCGCCTGAGGAAACCCTCCGACGTGTTGGCTCTCCCCGTGTATGTGATACTTTGTGGATCATCATTTTTATAATGACCGCAGTCCAACAGGCCCAAGATTACATTCGTTCTCTACCAATCAAACCTCGTATATCTTTCTCATTGCTATACCCTCGTGCAAATCCTCTTGCAATCGATCTACTGACACAAATGTTACAATTCGACCCCATTAGACGGATCAGTTGCGAGCAGGCCGTTACTCACCCTTACTTCACTGTCTGGCATGACCCTGCCGATGAGCCGAGCTGTCCCTCGGTAAGTTGCTGAATCAGCAACAGCATTCGCCCAGAAACTCAGTCTTCATTACAGACATTCGACTTCAGCTTCGAGGAGGAGGATAGTATTGAAGGAATGAAGAAACTGATTGTTGAGGAAGTTCGAAGTTTTCGAAGGGAGGTCAGAAATCAAGCAAGAGCCTCGACGCAATTTCGTCGTCAAGACAGGTGAAAATTCTTCAACCTCCACTTAAAACTACACTGACAAAAAATCGAAAGCCTGCCTCTTCCATCTCGCGAGGAGATTATCAATTCTCCCGTTCAGGAGCACGGCCCTCTCCACGGTGCTACTTCTGGTTTTACCACCAATAACTTTTCGCAGAGATTGCCCAGTCCTGTTTATGATGATCCCAGTGCGGAACTAGACCGTGAACTCGCTAATGCACATATGGGAAGACGTTGAACCATGATTTTCTTCTATCCTCTTTCGATGGGTGCTTTGGGTATTTTGCTTTGGATTTTTTGAATGATAGGTTCGGGGCACCGTTCGCCCCGATATGTGGAAATGTGATTGTCTGTACAGTATATGTTCGCCCTTCATACGATATCATGCTTTTGTTTTTTGATTTCATGAGTATGTTGGATCTGTTTTGTGTTGTGCTCAAATCCAATGGATTGTCGGCTTGATAGTACATTTCGCACGAGGGTACGATTTTTCTTAAAAGTTTGTTGAGAAGTTATTCAGCCCTATATCCTTCTCTCGATTGTGAAGAGACGTTTAGGAGCGACAGGTCCTTTTGAGATTGATTTTTTCCTACTGTCCTTCCATTACTTTGATATTCACTGGAATTTTCAACATTCTCGAGCTTTACAATCACGCGACGTACATCTCCGACGTGTGATTAATCTCATAAGCTGTATTCCCACAACAAAGTGCATGTACACGTCAAAATAGGTGCTTGGGGAGGTAAAAAAATTGACGAACGAAGTGGTAGGTAGACAAGACCCTTTTTCAAAGATCTAGAATGGTGCTATTATTGATCATTTCCGCGACTCTATTAAAAAGTGGCACTACAAGATTCTGAGTTGCGTTGGAATTCGAATGGGCCAGTGTGGTGCACATCATGAATATTTCCGTCTTAGTCATATACACAAGCAGCTGAGATTATTTTGCAACTATTAACTCCCCTTCTCTTGCTCACTGTCTTTGGCAAAGCTCCAAATTATTATATCAATATTTAAAATAGCATGCTAGTGAAAACCAGGGGATTTGATTTTTGGGAAAGTAGGTCAATTATTGTGATGATATATTATTATAATTTATGTGATTGGTCACCAGTGGATATAGATAAACCACAAGGTTGGTAAAAGGAGCCATCAGTGAACAGCCCAAGATAATGGTAACTACTCCTTAAAACTGGATACTCTCAGCAGATTAGTGATAAACAGGGAATATCCATCTATGTTTGGCAAGGGACATAGGTACACAGTTCATTAAACTTCATAGACATTTATAGAATATAGTTTAATATGCCCTAAGCCCTGATCTAATATTGTAGACAAATCATAGAGAGATGTACACATGTAAGAAGAAGACAAGAAGAGTCCATTTGAAAGTACTTAGTAGTTGCTGACTGAGCAGAATGTAATCTACATGACTCAAATCTTTCTATAGATATATAAAAAAGACTACTTGTTACCGATAGACAGTGAATGTCCTTAGTGATCACCTTAGGTGGATGTTCAAGAAGAACTCGATAGGGTTCTTTGTTAGATTGGACTACTACTTATACTACTTTACAGTGGCTGTGCTACTATTAGCTCATGATCACATGTCCTTCTAGAATGTTCTATGATCACCTGATCTTGTTATGTGATCTAATTACCTAAGTTTCTATGCTGTTTATATCTTGATCCCATTGTATGATTTAAGGTTTTAGATCGAGTATTCAACTGTACAGAAAACTATTTCCATTTTTGGAGCTCTCATAACACTACTCTTCTATAAGAATAGTAACTCAAGTACCTTGTACTATAGGTTATAGTTCACCATTCCCTCAATTAACCTCACTTGTCTCTATTATCTTCTATTTTATTAAGATTGTAACCCCCAGATCTTAAAGGATTGTATAAAATTAATATCCTGTTGCTCAGCTACATCACTCTTCTTGCCTTTCCAGAGCAATGTACAATCACACATCTGCTGCCCTTTATTCTTGGACATGCCAGGCCACACCAGGGTCTAGCAGCTATATGGAGTATCAATAGGTACCAATTCCCCACATTGTGAGGTGAAAGTACCTGAAGGCTTATGGTTTGAAGAGGAAAAGTAAATACAAGGTTACAGAAAAAAAGAAAAGGAATACCTTTGAAGCAAACAAATAATATATGGTCAAGAGAAAAAAAAAGAAATCATAGAATATGAAAAATAGATGAAAACTAATACCTAGACTTTCTGGCCAACAAAAAGAGGTATTCACTCACCTCTGTATCCATAAAATGTGCTCTGAGTGTACTTCAAGAGACACCAACCAAGTAGTTGATGAAAGGAATACCTACATTGACAATGGCTGATCAAATATGAGGTAGACATTGATGATGATATCCAAACAAGAAGACAGTTCTAGATACCTGGCATTGCTGATTGATGAGCAGTGAAGTTGATGAAGAGAACATAAATTCATCAATTGAAGGTGAATGGAGACAAAGAATAGTATAACTGAAACATTTCCAAGCAATATAGATCCTAGCTCTGGCTGAATAGCTGATATATTCTATGTCTAATTTTAGTATAATGACTACTGTAGCATGTAAGAGTTTCTAAACTACTATTATGTTCACTTCTCTCATATGAACCATTACCAATACAAAAAGTTTACATATGAGAATATGAACATGTTTAACACTAGAGATACATCCAGTGGAAAAAACCTATATAATATACCTGGACCTCCAGGAATCAGAACCCCAATACCTTTACTAAGCCTACTAGCATACTACCCAGTCCCTTCTATACTTAGGAGCAACATCTATGAAGACCTAGATAACTCACCACTATTCACCTCAAAGAGAAACTCAAAATGTCTCAGACATGAACTGTTATGAGAGTCCCAAACAGGAAAAGGTTTCCCATGCATTTGAACACTTAATCCAAAACCTCAAAGCATACAGTGGAGTAAGGATATAAATAGGGTGGGGACTTAGTAAGTCAAATCACATGACAAGATCAGGTGATCATAGAACATTCTGGAAAGAACATGTGATTGTAGGACTCTAGGGTACAGCCACTGTAGTAGTAGTATAAGTAGGGCTGCAATCCAACGAAGAACTCCATCGAGTTCTTCTTGAACATCCACCTA
>Ga0153934_1000409_pt1 | contig 12755 bp, 8 predicted proteins | sample TSNJ018MetaG_FD_104708 | JGI IMG/M metagenome (GOLD analysis project Ga0153934, IMG submission 104708) | Attine ant fungus gardens microbial communities from New Jersey, USA - TSNJ018 MetaG | ecosystem: Host-associated > Fungi > Mycelium > Unclassified | place: USA: New Jersey, Wharton State...
AGGTCCCCCACTTCGATTCCCGCCCCGTTAGCATCTCCGATCCGAGATAAGGGATTACTCCGTAAGGTCTTTTCGGTCCGGAGCCGGCCGGTAATGGACCTACTTACCTTGCTTGTGGACCAGCTGCAGAGCTAACCCTTGCTCTATGGGTTTGGTGGTTGCTACCAAGACGATTTCTTTATGCCCATCAAAGGACCTCGAGATGCTAATCCACGAAAAACGATACGATAAATTCGAAAGGAAAGAACTCATCTACTCCACGAGGGCGACCCGTGGAAATACATCGCTTTCTTACTCGTGCAAAGGAGCTATTTCTTGGCAACTTGGACAACTTATAACGATGTTTGTCCCGCGGAAGATCGAGATCTTTACAAATTATAAAGCTTTCGTCTCAATTAATATTTAGCCGCGAGCAATCTACGTTTGTGATCTCGTATATTTCGCTTTTCCGACATCTTACTGAGTTTCCCCTTCATCTCATCTTTCTTTTTGCAAAAAGCCGCTCCACGGTGGTAAAGTCTCATCTTGTGTGTTGGCCGAAGTGACAATAGTCACATTGAACCCTCGAATATGTTCGAAGATCTCGAAATGATCTTCCAGTTCCGGGGAGAATTCGCAAAACTCCGTTTCCATCGAGAATTTCATGGAGTTTTCCCGTATTTCGACTGGAGAATCTAACAGAGACATTACTGTCGAGATTCTGACCGAAAAATGTGACATTCCATGCCCTCGGAGAGTGCTTTGTCGTGCTAGGTCACTGACATATCCTTTGTCTTTATTTGACCCCAAGAATGGATTGGATCGAAACGACTTTCCTGTCAAACCACTTTGTGTCTGTATGAATTTCTGACCGCGCGGAATCTCCATAGCCAATTTTCCTTTTTTGATTATGAAATTATAGGGTGCCTTTGGTACTACTCTTATTTCACACGATCCAGGAACTTCCATAACGTTGGCGTGATTCGGTTTGAGCAACGGATCTTGACGTGATACATCTTCGTAATGAAAATGGAGTGGAAACATATTGATTTTGATATCGAAAGAAACCTCTTCTCCATCTCGAAAGAGAGTCCTTCATGTACGAGTCGTTCAGAATTCTAGGTAGAACTTTTGTTGGTTGTTGACCAACAAAGAATGGGGCGTAAGATTCTTTCTCTTCTTTTACGATATTTTGAGTTGGATGTCTTAGATTCGGACAGATTTTTTCTAACTCTGGATTTCCCTTTTCTTGCTTGAACTCTTCAGATATCTGAGGATTCTGTATGCAGCATCTAATCGTCATGTCTCATTCGTCGGCTTCTGCATGAATTGACTCACGACTCCAACAACATAGGCAATGTCGGGTCGTGTGATGGTTATATACACTCCCAACCATGCTTCTGAACTGAGACACATCTTCAACAATAAACTCGCCGTCCTCTGAAGTGAGTCTATGCCTCTGTTCTATAGGGGATTCACAAGGCCTACAATGTTGAGATTTTTTGTGTAGGGTGATTCTTTATATTGTTCCATTGTATACTTGTCGTACAGTCAATAGAGAGAGTACACTTGTTGTTTGGCATCCTGTGGGTAGGGTAGGAAGAAATCCTCTCCCACTTCACTTTTTTCTTCACATGATATTCAATTCGAGCGAGCCTTTGGCCATTTAAGCAAAAATGACTCGAAGGGGCAGTCAACTTCTTCACTCCACTGTTCGTTTATTTCTTCTTTCCTCGGATCATCTACCCTCAAAACGGTGAGATGGATCCTGACGATGTAAACTTTCCATGGTCAATGTATATTCAGTTACAAACCTGGAATCCGTTTACTGTCGTGCAGCTCTCAAGCAGGTAAAAAAAGTAGAGTTGTAAATCCTGTAGGAGAGTAGCCAAGGTCAAAGGGTTATCTGATGATCAGTTGTTGAGTCGATTCCCATTGGGAAGACTGGGCTTGTTGGATGAGGGGTCTGATAAGCGTCGGATCTTTGCGATCCCGAACGCATTAAGCAAGCTCTTATGCGTCCGGCCCATGATTGGTGTATGGCTCTGTTTTAAGGCGTATACCCATTGACGGAACTTTTAACAAAACTCGGCCTCTTCGCCGACTGATAGGTCTTAAAGATTTGTTTTCCTACTCCAATTTCTGCTACTGATAGATTTCCTCTATCGTTCCAGGAGACATTAGTAGAAAGACTCTTCAATAAGACTGTGAGCTTTTCTTGGGTCGTTTCGGGGTTAGGTTGCAATCTTTTTCTTGCTCCAACCTCCCAAAAGGGTTCCCTGTTCTTTATCCGGTTTCGTATCGGTCAACCGGGGTACTTATCCTCTTGGCCTTTATTCGCCTTTAGTCACCCCGCTGTCGTATCGAATCAAAGGCAAGCTTCAAATCTTGCATACTTTAATTAAAGATCAATTCCCTTTTCTTTTCCTTTCCCAAGCTCTCGATTGAACTCTTTGCTAGAAGCTCGCTTTCTCTTCTCTGTCATACTCAGCTTCCTCATCCACCTCGACTTCGCTTGAACGATTTCCCATGTAGAACAAGGCTTGCTGATGTCGTAGGTACTGAGCATAAAATCTTGGGAGACATCGTTCGGTAAGCTTCATTCTCCAATCATGATGATAGCTGAGGGAGCTGAACAAAGGTGGTGAGAACTGCTTCTGGCCAGATGTTGTTAAATAAACACAGCTCTTTGTTTGATCCGTAATGCAATCCAATCTTATTGCATTCATAGAATGCATAAGTCTGTTGTATATATTCTAAAAGAAAAGCAAGAAATCTCATAAGAGAGTTCGGATCTTGCCAAGAGTTACTTTAGGAGGTAGACGTCCCTCCTTGAAGGAAAATCTGTCCATTCAATCGGAATTGATAAAGGCATACTCATATTTATCGAGATCCCACTTCTCTTCATCTATCCGAATCCTGAATCTATCAATAGAAGGACGACGATACTCGAAGACTTTCCACTTTCTGCCCAAAGAAAGAGGGAACAACTCTCAAACGTGATAAAAGCCCTCTTTTCGGCACCTTCACGCTCCTTCTTGAAAAGGGGTCCAACCCTATAATCTAATCGTTGGGGTTTTGCTTCGTCTTTCTCCTTAGGGACAGACCTCGACTCACTACATGAAGGAGTAGACCAAGGCGAAAAACTTCAACTGAACGCATATATCGCATAGAAGATAAGACTGCATTGGAAGCTTTCTTTTACCGAATAGATGTGGAGACAGGCAGTGCAATGTGGGAGCCGTGCTCCAACAAGACCCGAGCCTAGCATTGGACACATTGTGGATGATATTAAAGACAAAATTTCTTCTTTTTCAGTTTCTAATTGAATGCGGAGACTCATAAGAATGGTAAAAGGGTGGCACATCAATTAGCTAAACTATCCATTTCATCATCAGGGATGGGGAAAATATGGTTGGTTATAGGAGATTCCGGAATCTAATTCCTCTAATAAGCAGTCCTTCTGTGTAAAGTTAGCTAGTGTGGATTCGTGGAAACTCAACATATTAGCGGACACAACAACCAGAAGCCATATCTTTCGTCGCTTGCTGCCAAACAACCTATTGCTATTGACAAGAGTCGGTCAATGCCATTCAATGTCCAGCCAATAACCAATTGAGGAAGCAAGCCGAATCCTTATGTACGAGAGAAGAAAGGGATCATAGCGGTGAAGGAGGACGACCGGAGAGAGGAGCTTACGAAAATAAGCTACTAAAAGCGACGAGGGAAGCATGTCTTTACTGGGGAAAGCTGCCAAATCATTCATATTATCGGAAGCTCTTGTCAAAGGATTTCACCTCTGTTGGACCTAAAGCTTTCAAATCGGAACCTTACCTTAAAGGTAAGGAAGGCGCGTTGGTTAAGTATCTCATTCCACTTGTACAAATTGATTAAGACATGAGAAGAGAATTGGAAGGCGTATACCTTACGTACTTTTTATTAGCCGGGTGTTGATGATCCTCGTGTTAGAATTTCTATCTATTAGTTGATGATCGAGCTCTTTATGATTGAATGAAATGAAAGAAAGAACTCAAAACGTTGGCTTTCCCTTTATCGTCAGCGTCGCTATCATAGTTGCTATCATCGTCGCTAAAGCTCCTCCACTTTCCTCCTTCCTTTGCTAACGCTCCCCCCTTTGACCAAAAACACAAAAGACGGTGCATGGGGGAGAGAAAGATGTTGCTCTCATACCAGATGCTTTGAGCAAACTAGCCTATCTCTCGGCAGGATGGTGTGCCCAAACTGTCATTTCATTCGAGGCGGGATCGGAGGACGAAGTCTCGAGCATCGGTACTCGCAGCCTGACGGTAATCGTCAGATTTCCAAAGCCGACAGGCCTTCACGCCCCGACCCTCAGATGCGGGGTTCACTGAGCAAAGGAGTCGGCAGATGTTACATTTTTTTAGACTCCACCTTCGCGAAAGTACTAAAGGGAAGGCTAACAGTCTGACGCGCAGCTTTTTAGGTATTTCCCAACTTTGTCGAACCCTCTTACTTCCACCTACCTTCTTGCCAGCGAAATCCTTGAGGTCGCACATTCAATGACTGCTCTAGAGCCGACTTATTCGGGCATTTCCTACGCTGTGAATAGAAAGAGATTTTGACACCCTTCTCTCTCCCCATATCCGTCTGTTTCGACCAAGCAAAGCCGGTGGCTGCTGCTCTACTATATAAGTACCGTGCGTGAGGAAAGGATCTCGCGTGGTAAAGCATCTCGACGCTCAATAGCCGTAGTTGACTATAGACCTTCACGAGTTACTTGTCATCACCCGGAAATCACAAATCTTTACCAAGTGCCAGAGATTGGTTTGGAACTTTCTTGAAGCATCAAGCCTGGCATCCCAAAGCCAGCGTAGTCCAGGCGAACTCAATAATCCGATTTTCAAAACTGTGCCCAGCCAGCCTATCCCAGATCGGGCACTTATCAACGATCGACGTGACATGAGTCAAAAGACAAGGCTTCTAGTTCTTCTTCAATGTAAATTGTAACTTACTCCAATGCTACCTCGTTCCTATCTTATTTTGACAATACCGGAACATCCTCTGCGCCGTGCCCTGGATATGCCATTTCCGCCTAATCCGAATCTCTTGACTGAGCTGCATTTCCAATCCGTTTAGTCGGTCTCGTACCCGACGTGTATATCCCTTATTTGTTTGCGTAACACTCTTTATATTGAAACCAGAGAATAAGCTTACCGCTCTAAGTCGATCTATTCCCTCAAAACCTTCCTAGTCGAGCTTCCACCGAAGAGATGGGAGCACATCCGTAACTCAACGAAACGAATCTCATGGATACCCCTTCTTTTTCTTTTCTTGAGCCAGAGTTGGGGCTTTTTCGCAAGGATGTCTGGGAAGCTGGTGCAATGGATGGATCAGCTCCATTAGTCTAGCTAGCATAAAGGGAAAGGGCGAATTCGTCTCAATATCCAATATTTGAAGTTGGTGGGTAGCTCGTACAAGCTCCATTTCTTTCTCTTTTCTTCTGAGATTCCTCTTTCGTCTTTCTAATAGAAGAAAGATTGTTATGTTTCTTTCTATACGCGATTAATTCTTTCAAAGATGATTGGATCTCTATTGACCCTGCGTAACCCTCTATCATCATGAATGTCCGAAATGGGTATTCAATCAAAAACGAATAAGGGAGACGGGACTACACTACAGAAAAAAAGAAATCGATCTTTTTAGCTGAATCAGAAGTTCAGTTCGGGTCAAGGTCAAAGAAGACCAACCCAAAGACTAACGAATGGAATCACTAAGAATTGCGAAATAGAAAGAGAGCAGAACTTGACTTATCTGCTGAGGTGTAAGCAATAGCAAGAAATCTCCAACTAAGTCGTTTAAGTGGTCCGCTGTCTAGCATCTTTCGTATCTTGTTCGTGTTCGGTTACCTTCGCTGAGGTTTTACCTCCGAAATCAATCTTTTGAAATGGGCCTAGATTTGGTCTTAAAAAAAAGGCAGTCCGCCTGGCTGGCATGGCTTTGAGGTTCACTCAATTCCCTCTGGGATTCTGCATTCTATCTGCACCTGCTGCTAAAAGTCTGGAATTCCCCCTCTTCGGGAGCTTTCTAAATGGATTCATCAGTAGCCAAATCTTGTATTAATCTTGTATTACAAGACTGCTCGGGGCCTCGGAGTGGCATGTAAAATATATAAAATATATTCAAAGAAGGGGCGAATTGATCTGAAACGAATCTTTCATTTTCCATATTTTAAGTCTTTCCAGGCAATCAAAAATCTCTACTTTTTTACCTATCAATGAGCACCGGCTAATGGTTGGAGCTAGCCAGCTTCCCAGATTCGAGTACTTGAAAATTGCCCTTAGCCTTTTCTTTCTTAAATGGAAAGAAAACTGGGTAGCCCAGCCAACTAAGCCAAGGATACCTACTGGAGTCGATTGAATGAGTCTTTCTCTCCATTATCAATCCCCTTTTTTTTAAATAGATTCATCTTGATTTTGATTGAGGCTCACTCTCTTACCACTGTAGAAGTGGCACCTTCTTCTTTCACAAGAGGTTCATTAGGAGATGAAAGAACTACTAGCTTTGCCTTTATCTGGGACTGTGTCTTACTCTGAGAGGTACTGGAAGTTCATTAACAACTGATTCAACTGACTTGACTGACTCATCTTCCGTTCATGACCCATACCCATGAGTCATTCACTCTGGCTATCAAAAGATCGAGACCATTGATAGGCGATGAAAAGAAGGCAACTCTAAGTCATTTACCAAATCATCAATGATAGAACCAGAGCAAAGACCATACTGAACAATGATAGGATCAATTCTCTATGAATAATAGAGGGGAGAAGGAGAATAAGTACGGACAAGACACACGGTTGAGTAGGCCTTCGTTCCTGATGATGGAATTTCTCGAGTGTGTGCTCGTAAGATGCCGGTGCATTTCCTATTCCCTAGGACTCCTGTTCGGGATCTAAGACAGATATGGATAATCCAGAGATGTTCTCATCCGCCTTAACGCTCATTCCCGCAAAGAGACCTCACTAGTGGAATTCCTCTTCTGGTATGAGAGTCACCCAAGACTTGAACGGTTGCAAAGCAAAGACCGGACCCAGCCGATCCTGATGCTGAATGCTAACATAATGACGGTAAAATAAGGGATAAGGACAGAGAATAACTAATGAGATTGTAGCTGTCTTCCTTCTTAGGGGAACGTGGCAATCGAGCTGACAAGGCATGCATGTAAATGGCGGGATGCTAAGCACTTAGGTTGCTTTCTCTTCTATCGGGCGTAGGTCCAGAGTTCCCCATGGAACAACAGGAGTTCTTTCTCGTCTTGAGTTGAGCCACACAGTCTTGAACAAAGTAAACCGCATACCAAAGAAAAGGAGTAAGTAAGCATAGCAGGAAAAGAAAAGTAGATCTCAAAATCAACTTCTTCTCGGCGGATGCTTGTGGCATAGTCACCTCATACGTCGTATATTGAAGGAGATGTTCTTTCACTCCAGTAGTCATGGGCGGATTTCCTTCTTCGGGACTTGGTCAACCCAAAAAGTTCCTTACAAATCGGACCAAAAAAAGTCTACACCTAGGGATAAGATTCTTCATTGCACGAACTAAGAAATCCGTTCCTTCTAAAGACTGGGCTTTTGGGGAGCGTTCGGTAGCGATCTTAAAAGGAATTGGGAAAATTGCCCTAGCGAACTACGGTATTCTAACACAGCGATGGGAAATTTCTTCATGAGCCCATTGCTATGGCAAAGCTACAGTAGAATAGAATTGAATAACTTAGTTGGAGCAGCCTCCTGTTACCTTGTTTCAAAGCTAGCGCACCTGCTCTCTGTTATCGTTATCAAAGCAAGCAAGGACATCGGAATTGAGTAATATATTACCTTCTAAGTCTAGAATTTACATTTCCAACAAATGCAACGGAAGTCACATAGTTATGCTTCATAGTTTAAGATCTAGGAGGGATTATTCCCGAAACGGCTTACTGATGGGCTTACAGGTCAAGTAATGAGGCGCTTACAGACGAATTATGTAACGGGACTACAACAACAATCCACTCGTTCAACGAAGAAAGTCAAATCAGGACTTGCTTGAGGTGAGGAGTGAAGAATCGTTGTAAAGCCCCTGCGGACCAGGAAAGATAATACGTTGCTAAGAATATTTTGAATCAAATACATTGTAGGGACTCATCCGACTAAGCTTAGCCTTTACCTGGACACCTTTTTTTTATTTCCTTACTACACGGGCTTACCTCCCCGAAAGAGCTACAGCTACACCGGCCGAGGGAGTACTTGCTTTATGGGCTATCTATGGTAAGCAGAGTCAAAAAATCTGAACAGTTCGTACCACTACTGACTTTGACTTGAAGAATTGAGAGGACTTCCTATACTATTCATTCCAGCTCTCTGGCTCCTTTTATTGATTGAGTGCCCCAACTTATGGCTTACTTCATTAGTCAACTAATCCGTAGCCTTTTCTTGTTGATTTTTTTCTATGTCCGGTTAGCCTTGAAGGCTATGTATGGTCATAAAGTATACAAAGAAGATTAGTGCGTTCGTGCTCCACACCTGTGAATTCATCGCCTTACTTCGACCGCGTACGTGCCTTTCTTTTTCTTTACCTACTAAGGAAGGTCTCGATTAGCTAGTCGTGCGAAGATTGTTTCATCCTTTTCTTTTTACTATCTTCAATACCCTTATATACGAATATACTATACGAATATACGAAAGAACTTGATCCGTGAACTCATTACTTGCAGCTGCAATGTAGTATTATGCACAGCGCTTCCAGATTCCATTTGAAGATTCACAGGGCTAAACCTTCAAGACGATTTGCACAAAGAGAAAGACTTCACTCTGATCGCTAAGAACAAAGACCTTATTAAAGGATAAGGATCTTCTTTCTTCTCCAAGCCCAGCTTTCGCTTTACCGGCCTTGGCTTACTGGATTTCCTGCTTGACTTCTTTACCACCGGCACGGGAGAGAACTTCTTACTTAACCGATAGGATAGAACCACCGGAAGTTGAGCCAGGGAGAGAAAGTAATCGGAAGGAATAGCAGGCACCGGTTGGGTCGGTCGAGCAGCTTCGCTCCTTGGCAGTCAGTTTCCACCCCTGATCCCATTCCTTCTTTTTCCCCACTGCAATGAGTATAGGTTAAAAAAGACCATTCTACTGAGTCTATCTAGTGCATTCTTGCCCTTGGCCTTTATGAATTGAGTCCGCGTAAGACATCGGGAAGTGGTCAGCATATCCATTTGACTATCTATCTAGGGTTTGAGCCACTTGAAAGGGCTTCGCATAGTCTGAAAAATGCTAATTCATTGTAATTGCGCCTGCAGGCCGGTCGTATTTCTTCTTTTCTATATTCCTCAACTGGTACTTGATCGTCATTATGTGAGAATCCCCTTTCTTTTGAAACGGAGTCTAACTCTCCTTCGAGTTCACTTCCATTAAAGAGACCTCTCTACTAAATGGAAATCCGCCCCTTTTGATTCATTGATTCATAAGGATAAGGATGAGCAGAGCGAAGTCGTGTTGTCAATGGATTTCCTTTCGCTATAAAAGCGGGGGCTGTAGAATGACTTTCCCTGGCTGAGGCAGAGGCACTCCTCGATGAGTGAATTGAGTGAGTTGGTTTGCCTGTGCTTCAATCAGATCTGAACCAATGGCAACGGCAATCGCTAGCCTAAATCCATATTATGTTTTTCTTTCGGCTCGATCAGGCTTTCTTTGAAAGAATATTACTACTGAGTTAGATATAGAAGAACAAATCGAATGCTACTCGTCACTTGTATCCTTTTGTATTAATGAATGAAAAGATTTGAAATGAAATTGATTTATCTCATCAAGCAATTTCTTTCCGCGGAACTGAAGAAGAGCTTCTTGGCGTAAAAGACTTTTTTGTTGGCAGATGCCGTTGACTAAGATCTTGCTGACGAGGCCTTTCTTTCAGAACCTCTCCCAACGGTTGAGCTAGGCTCACTAACTTCGGAAAGGGAAACTAAACTGCCTAGGCCTATATATAGTTTACCCTTCAGAATACTCCCGCATGCTACTATTCCCTAAGAGATTATGGCATGCTTTTCTCGCGAAAAAGTCTGACTCTTACAAGGTAGCCTTCCTACCCTTCCAGGAGCATATATATTATTTAGTAGACGACGAAATGGGCGGTGCAAAAAAAGAAGAGGAGCGAGTTTACGAGCTCTCGTTGCTTAAAATCATATGTAATGTATCTCACTGTGAATAACCCTGTAACTCAAACTCATCTTGAGGCTCCGACCTAAATGGGAAGAGAGGTTGCTTCTCAACTATCTCAACTACTAAAAAAGAGGGACTCCGGGGAAGGGTCCAAGCCAACAGAACAGGTTACTATCCAATAAATAGCCTTTCTTAAGATCGTAGGATACCTCGACATGTTGAAACGGATGTTTTTCGGTAATGAAGCCGTTTTCCCTTCATAGAGGTGCCTAAAATATATACCTTTCTGGGTCAACTCAACCTAAAAGGGCTATAAATGGATAGGATGAAGCAAAGCAGCGGCAAGAGCTATAATACATCTATATGCTATTCCCAATCTAATGGAATGGTGCTATAAACCAAGATCTCTTCGTCAGGATCGCCTGAAGAAAGCCAAGAGGAAGCCTAAGCAAGTGAAACTCCCGCGAATAGGAGAAGAAGGCTCCTGGCGAGCCGATTATTAGACGCAGAAGCTGAATCCGTCAATCCGCATGGTATCCGCCAACTTCAAAAAATAAGGAAAGCCAAGGGCAAGGGATATACGAATATACCGACTGAACGAAGTGAATACCTTATTCAAGGATTTTCCTAGAACCATAAGATCTGCTGAGATGCCGATAACACCTAGTGAGATGAGAGTAGTTGGCCTAGAAGGCTCCTTGCTTGGTCCTCATGCCTTTTTATTAAAAGAGTTTCTGCGACAGGTGAGAAACCTATCTACAGGACGACTTTCGGGGTTAAAAGAACACCTTTCTCTTCCTCAGAGGTGCTTGGTGTCGGATCAGCTCGACAGGTCACTCAATAGCCTTTCGCGGAGTACCCCTCTTTTAGTGAACCCTGGGAGTAGTCGTCGGTTCGACGATCTTGATTTTTATGTTTACCGAGGTGAAGCTTTTGGCAAGTATTCTTTTATTTGTAGGTTTTTCTATCTCCTTCGGAGCCTCTTCCTCTCCTTTCAGTCGAGCTATTTCATACTATTCCTCGGTAGCTAGGATAGAGTTATCTCTGTCTTTTCTTCTTTCCGTTCAGGGGCACTCTAAAGGCTTTGCAATCTTCAGAGCTGGTTGACAGTTCTTAGCAGAACCTCTCGCTCTTTGATAGACTTTGGTTCTCGGTCTTATCCGACGAACAACTAACGTAGCCTTTTTATGTGTCCTTTCGGATTCCCGGTTTATGAAGGAGTCTCTGTCTTCGGCTCTGAGAGAACTTTACCTATAGCTAACCTAGAGAGCTTTACCTATAGATAGCTCGGGCAGGCACTCTTCCTCGGAAAGAGAAGTTGCTTGCCTTACCATACCAATCACCTTAGCGCTGGGAGTTCTAGCAAGGAGCAGCTAGGCAAAAGAAGATTAGATAGCAAATTCATATTCATTAGATAAGAGATTGTGGATCTGTTTTTAGTGAGGACAACCGGATTGGGACGATCAGGTCGGTTTAGGACAGCAGCACACCAATAGGTGGATTGCCATTCTTGTACTCTTTGGGTAAAGGGTAGGAGCGCTCTTTCCCTCTCACCAATACTGACTAGTTGGGGTGGGGCGGAACAAAATATACCCGCTTTCGCGTGAAGATTGAGAACGACGGCAGAATTAGCGTATATAAGACGAGGTTGGTGTCAAACTTGGAGGGAGATGCGGAATCATCACTCTTATCGGGCCGGATTTGATTCCCATATGGTAATTCACTTAAATCCCTTACCCTTAAAATCTTGATCTTCTCATTCTTTCTGCGTTGATTCAGCGCTTGCTGCTTAGTGTTAGGGCCGGCCCTCTCCTTCTACCTGCTGTTATGGTGTAAGCTACCATGGCTTCTATTTGCGCTTCGCCTTAACAGGGCGCGTGGCATTATGGTTCACCCACGTGTGATGCAGTTTGCGCGCAAGACAGAATTATCCTATGTTAAGAAGGATTTTTTTGATATGAGGTGGTGGGATGCCGAATCGTTGGTAGTCTTATTCTGTGGACAATGCATGGAACTTCGATCTAAGTCGAGCTAGCCTTAGTATGGACGGTCTTGAGTGCCGGGACTTTCAAGGCTTGTGGAATCAACCCCAATTTCTCAACAAAAGAATAGCAAATGGAGACTTCGTCAAATTCATCTTGGTTTTCAGCATCTTCATCAGGAGACTTCACCTTCCCTTTTCCCTAACAGCTCCTCTTCTTCCTGACCATTTCCAATGTATTCAACATTTCGAATCTGAATTCTTCCGTGCTTCTTAAAAATATATAAAAAATATATATACTATAGAAGAATCTTCAACGAAATGCTGTGACCATAGCATACCAAGTAGGAATGGTTTTATGGCCTAAGCCATGCATGTAAGAAGAGCAAGACCACACCTGTCAATGATAATGGAAATTGACGCACAAAGCCTCACTTCTGGCTCTATCTCCACATCGATGAAGAAATAGTACCAAATCTTCGTATGGCTTTCCTTCTCCGGCGTACACTTGAAAGGAATTACATATCCTGGTGGATAAGAGATGTTGTTAACCCAATCAGGATGTGAAAAAAATAGGTAACCGTACTTAAAGAGAGGAAAAGCAGGCCTTGTTTGGTTCTCTGGAGTTC
>Ga0153934_1000421_pt1 | contig 12537 bp, 19 predicted proteins | sample TSNJ018MetaG_FD_104708 | JGI IMG/M metagenome (GOLD analysis project Ga0153934, IMG submission 104708) | Attine ant fungus gardens microbial communities from New Jersey, USA - TSNJ018 MetaG | ecosystem: Host-associated > Fungi > Mycelium > Unclassified | place: USA: New Jersey, Wharton State...
TACTCATCTTGAGGATGAGACAATGCTTTACAAGTAACAAGTGCTTTGTTAGACCACCGATTCAGTTGTTAGGGTCGGAGTTGTGGACCGCTAATGGTCCGGTAGCTCAGTGGTTAGAGCGTATGGGGTAGTTACCTTAGGTTACAGGTTGCTGAGTTGCTTTGCTTGGGTGTTATTCCCTATGTTTCTACATCTGCTTGCAGGTTGTGTAATGTTTGCGTACATTAATGAGGTTTGACAGTTCCATACAAATAATAGCTACGAGATAAATGTAAATAATGGGTTTAACAGTCTATACATGTCTGGCAGTCTCGACCCATCCATGCTTGAAGTTACCAGCTTGTGGATACAGTTGCGAGCCATTGCATACTATTGGAATGGGCACAGTGGAGTATTCCATTCCGATACGTCAGCGTGCGTACGTCAGTCCATTCTGACAGACAGTAGCACTGAAGATCTCTACTAGAAGAACATAATATGAATTTCAAGATCATATTCGACAGTGGATAAATTTAATTCCATCTGTAGATCTAGGGACCATTTAATGTCCGGCATCTCGGCATAGACCTTGATCAGATTTTTCCCCGATTCCTTGACTAGGAACATTCATGTTTCATGTTCGATTACTCAGTGGTCTTCGGACAACGACAGTTCAGAAAACAGGTAGGACTCCTTCTGACTCCGCGTCTCATTGAATAATTCGGCAATGAAAAGATTCTGTTATTAGCCAACTGGACTTTGTTTTCATATGGCACGCTGATTGGCGTGATCGACGATGATCTACGATGATCATCGCTACTAAAGCCTAGAGAAACAAGAGGGACAAATGCCCATTTTCCCTACAAGGTCGAGATCGAGTAAGTGATAGAAATAATCGTGGTCAAGGCAGTATTCAGGACAGTTCCTCACTCAATGTGAATTTTATTCCTGATTTAATCCTACATGTGAGTACAACCACAATATCTGATATCACAATCGTTGACGGAATGCTCTCAGAGTGGTCATGAAATTGGAGTTATCAAAGTGATGGGCCTAGTAGCCAAGAATGTCAGTAACTGGAACAACATTCGGAAATCATTAGATTGAGATGGAAAGAGATATCAGTTATCCTTGAAGGACGTGCGGAGCGCGTAATTCGTACGCTGAGGCGATCCTGCGTCCGTAATCTCATAAAATGATGAGTCTGGTTTTCCGATGTTCCTGGAAATTAGATTTAGTCATTCAAACAAGAAATTGAATGATCATGAACAAACAGGTGTGTGTGAAGTCTCATAATCCACATGCACAAATGCGCGTTCAACATTTGGAAGAACTTCAATCTTGTCTTGTAATTGTTGGCTAACGTCATGAGCTTTCCACAAAGGTGTGTTTGCGTTCATAACAATGTCAATTTCCACAAAGTACTCCTAGGATCGCCTCTTAACCTCAAAGTCTTAAGCACAAAAAAAGTTCGAAACGTACTGGGCCGCTGTGATAAGCGCGAACCGTGTCAATTTTGATAATATCATCGTTGAATGTTGCAGCCTTGTAGATTAATAGTTGAAGGAAGTCGTGTGGCGCAGCTTTCCCAGCCAGAAGCTCGAACTGGCGATAGATAGTCTTGCCCCATGCAATTATAATGCCAGAAGCAATCTGCCTCGGAGTCAGGAGTGCGAACTTGGTTAAACTTGGAGGAGCATCAATACATACAATAATACCGCCCATAGGGTCAAGATCTGATTGTTTCGACTGAGCCCAAAAAATTCAAAAAAACGCCAAAAGTAAGATACGAACACCAGCGAAGCTTGCTGCCGCCACAGGACATAAGGACACCTACGGTGACACTGATTAAGTAGACTACAATGAACTGCAAGAAATAACGCACCAAAAGAGTTGACCCACAAATCATTCCGGTGATCCTCCCAGAGGACTTGGACTTGACTTGACTGTTTACGGATGGAAAAACAATAGCCAAAAAGGATAAACTTGACAACTAGGGTAGACATAAGTGTTCACGTAACATTGTTGTATGGTGCCAAGACACTTGCCCAAAGCAGCAGCCACAGCGATGATGGATGGCAAGTGAAATGGCACAAGGCCATCCCCTTTCTTGTCAATTATAACTCTCACGGATTCGACGATAACAATGAGGTTGACAGATGACATACTGTTATCATTAAGATCTAGGTGGACAAAACAAGGTATAATGCTCACAGAGAACCTTATATACAATAGGCAATGAGAGGTGGTGGCCGATATAATACTGTTGGGACACGTACCATATACTATATTGCCGATTGTCTCTAGACGTGATCCACCGACCGGCCATTTGTTCTCATCAAGCTTTTGAGCTTTCTTGTGCAACCAGAAGAGCACAAGGTTGCTTCCAATGTCAAAGACGGAATCGATTCCCGTGGCCAAGAGAGACAAAGAGATGGAAGAGACAGCGGCGTACACTGAGCAGAGGGTAGACGTCAAAACTTATACCAAGGATCGATCATCCGAGGGCTTACTCTGAAGAATGCATAATGCAAAATTAGCGATCAAACTACTGTACACTGCAATTTTCACCTGGGGAAAAAACGTGGTCAAGATCTTAAGGCAAAAAGACGAACAACCTACAGGCAGGCGCGCTGCTGCTTCTTCTGACTGGGCATCCTCGGTATGTTCCTCCATTGGTTTAAGGAGGGAGGTAATCAGCTGGAGAAGAATAAGAAATGGGCACCGGGAGAAGGTAGTTAAGACTAACATCATTCTGTCTGAGCTGATACTTTGCAACACGCTTGCCCTTGCCCCTACGACGCAACAGAGTGAGCGCGTCATCGTCGAAAAGGCCGTCTCGAAACTGATAAGGGTCGGAGGTCGGAATACCAGACGCAAATACCCCTTCGATATCGGGTTCTAGATCAGAAGGCTCATTGGATACCGCTGTGTCGAACGCCTGACGGAAACATGAATCAAAGAAATATGAGGGAAAGGAAATAGATACCCTATTTGTTGTTGGAATCGGGTCGCCGCCATTATCCATTGTGTGAGAAGAACCGAAACAGTGGTCCGAACGTTACCGTTGGATTGGTTCCCAACAATGGTAATGTTTAAGCTCCGATTCGCTCCAGATCTTCCCTGCATGGATCCTCGCACATCCATGGCTGACGTAGCTGCGCTCACAAACCTCATCCCTCTCTTCGTCGTCCTGGTACTTCTACTGTGTTGTCGCCTTCCCCTGATTCTCCAAAATATGACTCATTTTCACTAGATTTATTGCCCTATTCTGGTGTCTTATCTCGTCTTGCCTCGGGACGTCTCTTCGCCGGGCACTCAGTAATACCACTCATCGAAATATCCATGCGCAATCTCGACGTCATATAAGGGTCGGAAATGAATTGTGGGAGATGGAACATCAACGCTTTGTTGACTAGCAAGCCCCTGTTAGTAGTCCACATCAAAATGTCTAAGGCATCGTCTCTTCTCGTTGCAGACCGACTTGGAACCCCTAGAGAGGCTCTCATAAGGCTATAAAACATGCACAACTGGTCGTGGTCTGTCAATCTCACTGAACGCTCCATATCTCCATTGTGTTCTGCATTATGAAGATTCCAGCCAGTTCTTCTCTTTTGATTGCTACCCTTGCGGTTTCATCATCGTCTTCTGCCCTCGCTGCCCCCAGCGGTGAAGGTCACCAGGAAAGTTCAGTCAAGTCGTCTTCATCGCGGACTGCCCTTGTGTCGTCAACTAGTTCTGACATGAGTGAACGTGACCCCATCGTAGAAAGAGGTATAGAATCAATCGTCTATCCTGGTCTGCCTGTCCTAAAAATTATGTCCAGGTCTTCTTGACATCCCATGTTCTCTTGTTCAGACGATCACATCTATAGTGCCATTACCCGTAATAGGTGATTTGTTATGCTCTAAAGGTGCTAAGACAGAAGACGGAGGTTCTGTGGATGAAGACAAAGTCCAGGCAGAGCTTTCGCAACTTTCTAATGCTCTGACTCGGGTACCTATTCCTCTCCCTACTTCTGCTCTATCTCCTGCGTTAGGAGCTTTGAACAACGCGCCAGGGGTTTTGAATAACGCGCCAGGACCTTTGAACAACGCGCCAGGACCTTTGAACAACGCGCCAGGACCTTTGAACAATGTGTCGTCAGCAGTCTCAGGTATGGTTCCGGGGAATCCTTCCAACAGTAGCCGTATCGACGAGGCCAGTCCTCCAACGAATAGTAGTGCTATCGCATCATCGGATATATACGGATCGTCCTCTATGGCTTCCATGTCTTCTACGAGCCTTTGGCGTGCTCAACCTACCCCAGCCAATTCCCCTTCCCTCCCTATTGATTCTTCCCCATCTCAATCTACCTCATCCGACCCCGTTTCCGCTTCGACTGGAGGCACCAATACGACTGCCGCTGTTTGATTATATATGAGTAGTCCCATGTATTCCTAAGCTTTAAATATCCCACGATCAATGGACGATCAATGAACATGTGCTGTCGCTATGCCGTTGCCAGGTGTGCTCGTCTCATCATTACATGTAGCTCCGTTCTTTGTTCCTCGTGTACTTGAGTATGCGGCATCCCAAGCCATTCACCAACCTTACCTCTGGTTTTCATGGGGCACAACATCACGACGACGTGGATCCTCATCCCGCGAGAGATACCGAAACAGAGCGTGCCCCATTTATCTCTGCAGAACCAGTTAGAACATCTTCATATCATCTCTTTGGCAGGACCAAAAACATTTTGATTAAAGCTCAGCGAATCATCTCTGGAGCACGTTTTGCTGATATCCCTCTTCTTCTTGGAACATTACTCGCGTGCTTTCTATTCGGTCTAATTATATTGTCTTATAAACACCCTGGGCAGTTACAAGAATTCGTCAGCGCAAAAGGATCTAGACCATCACCTATTACCGATGAGGCCGTGAAGACCACATCGTCGCCGCCCACTGTGCCATTACACCCGTCAGAATATGTTTTTCAATGTAGGAAGCTCAACAGTGGCTTCATGTCTCATGGTGATTATTGGGACGAATCTCCGATGGACATGGGGATGGACTCGATTCGCGAAGCGGTGGAGGAAACTTTGGAGAAAAAATACAAGCTGCCTGAGGGTATAATGTGCTCAAAATCCATCACCTATTTTTTGGATGGAGAAGTTGGGCTTTTAGCTGACTTGGCATTGATTTCTCAGGCCTCAGCATTGGCTCGTGAGGTTCGTATCTAATCTAAACGTGCAATGTTTGAATCTGAATCTAGCAAAGCGTAATAGAATGTTTTTTATAGACGACACGTACTGGAATCGTGGAAAGTTTGTGGCTTCCCATTGACCCAGAATATCATTGAATATGACACAGATGGACGGACTACTTCCAAGATAACATACGGCATGGCCCTGAGCCCGGCTGTCGTGCACCTTATCCAAAGGGTGTGACACCTTTTCTGTCTTTCTCTGAATCATCTCTAACATGGTGTTCAGATTTAGTCGCTTGCCCTCGGACTGCAAGGTAATTGTCCATTCCCTTGTGCTAATCGAAATCTGATGCATCTGCTTAGCCATTGGGTAAATAAACAATCTTCCAAGAGATAATTGACTCACATTGATCAAGGTGATAACCGCCCATACAGCAAAATACCATTTTGGGCACGCATTCTCTGAGCACTATGAGGACCCGTGAGTTTTGGCTATCCCCCTTTTTTGCTTTATTCGATCAAAATACTTCTACGTTGATAAGATATGCCCATGACCTAAAACGCCTTCGACCCATCTTTGACGCCGCCCGAGAATCTTTTGTTTCCACGATACGGCTTGATGCGAAATTAGATGCTCTTATTAAATCTGCTCGCCATGAGCTCAAGAAATTCGCTCCTTCTACCACACCAGAATCATATGTGTCGGTACATGTTCGGCTCGGGGACAGGAAACATCGATTTTCGACCACCCCCTATACTTCAGCATCGGAATACATCTCGTACATCTCGAGTACACAGACACGGCTGCTTGAATATCCCAACACCTCTCCTGTCTTCTTTGCTTCTGACTCCCCCATTGCTGAGCGTGAGTTCGCAGCTGCATACCCAGGTTCCTACTTTTCTCTCCGACAAAACCATGATCCTGCTCTGCGACAACTCGCGAGTTCTCAAGAATACGATCAGAAAGAGTTTAATGATCTCAGCTTGGAAGAGAGGTCTAGATCAACCAAAGGAATGATTGTTGACTTTGCGTTATTGAGTGGAATGTGGGCCTGGGCAGGCGATCCAGTTCCAAGAGCTGGAATTTGCACAATCAGGTGGGATAACTTTGATGTACTTGAACCTCGAACTCAGTCAGATTCATTCAAGTTCTAATGTATGCAAGATGATGGCTGTTGGATTAGGTTGGGACCGGGCATTTGGAAAGGTGGATGAGATGGGTCAACCTGACGAGGATCTCAAAGGTTGGGTAGAAGTCGAGGAGAAGGGAAAGATTGTTCCAATATGGACTGCCTTTGAATTATTCTGATGTCAAAATGACAAGTTGGCCATAAATCTATGCAGCGATGATTCATATCTGAAATTAAAACAGTTCATCTGCTGAATGGAGACTAGAATCTGAGTGGGTGGATTTAAAGTAAACGTCAAGATCCTCCTATCTTATGCCTTCGGGTCATCTTTGTTGTTGTACTTAATACTCCTTTTGTGCAAGTTTTACCTTGAATGTGCTTCGTTTGCCTTAAGAGAATGTTTAGCCCTGGGGTCATTTTACATTGCTTGCGAGACACAACTATGGTCGCAGGCACCAGCTAGTCAATTGAACAGTGAAGTAGACAACTCTATATATTGACTATGACCTTACAGCCTTCACCGACGGGGCATACCCCTTCCACGGCCTCTCATGGCCCTGTGTGCCGTGCCGGGAGGAACTTTTGGGCTGGGATTTGACTGCCAAGAGTAAACGATTCAATAGAGACCGGAAATTATGACCAACTCACTGTTTCACTCTGCGGATTTCGCACTGTTTCATCCACGCTGAGAATTAGACACGCAGCCTCAGTTGCACTGCTGATAGCGTTTGACTTGACAAGGCTTGGTTCCCATACGAAAGCGTTGTAATTATCCTGGATACCTGAGACACCGTCAACGTCAACCCCATACCATTTTTCACCATTTGCGTGTTTCATCCGCAGCTTGTTGAGGATATCTGTAGAATCGAGACCAGCATTGTCGCAAATTTGGCGAGGGATAATCTCAAGGGCTTTCGCAAATGCAACCATGATAAGCTGGAGTTTCCCAGGAATCAAAAGTGCATAATTTCTAATAAGGGCGGAGAGTTCCATCTAGAGGTACCTTGTTAGTTAGGGCTAAAAACTTTTTTGGTTCCGGACCTCAATAGCACCTCCGCCAGCAACGATTTCTCCAGTCCGGACGGCACGTTTGACAACCATAAGCGCATCATGTAAGCTACGCTCCACCTCTTCCATGAATTGTTCAGCTCCACCGCGAAGCACAAGTGTACACGTCTTTGCCTTGGGACACTCCTCAAAAATATTATACCGCTCTCCACCGATTTGCCTCTCCTCAAACACACCACATGTGCCAAGGTGTTCGCGTTTTATATCGGAGCACGTAGATTGAATAGACCCACCAACAGCCTGGACCACCCTCCGCAAATCAGCAGCAGCAACACGTCCAGCGCAAAAAATGTCCCGGTCAGCAAACCACTGTGTAGCAAGATCACCGATAGGGAGTTTGCTGAGGACCACCTTCGCACCCGTTTTTTCGATCGCCTGAAGTTTTCGATATATTATTTCCCATTCGGCGTCCACTATGGCCTGATAATCAGCAACTGCGTCGACGCGGACTTCTGCGTTGTCCTTTTCTGCTTTCAGCTCAAGCTCGACATTGAGACACACAATAAGAGGATTATGGAAGAGTTTCGGTTGCTGTTCTGCACCTGCATAGGTGAAGGTTTTTTTGAAAGCGACACCTCTTATCAAGAGTGAGTCTTGCATCCCACCACCAGCAATCTTTTTGACCCCAATCAAGGAATCATCAAGGTCGTCTTGGTCAAGGGAATCAATTGCGTCAACAACCATTCGGGAAAAGAAAGGTTTCTCAGAGTGAATGAGTTTTGAAGACATTGAAGTCGAGGCACACTTGAGCAGCAGAGCACGGAAGCGCCTGTGAACTCGAATCAAACAACCAAAAAATGGTTCATGTTTAAGCGTACGTACTCTGGATCCGATCGATCCACAGATATTTGCAATTCTTTGATGTGGTTCAGGGCCTATCACGCGCTCGTGAATATGCATAACTCGATAGAAAGCATCAACATACCAGTCGTGATGCTTTTTGAAAACCTTTCATGATAGTGTGAGGGCTGACCCCCTCTTCGATGTATCCGCGAGTTTCTTTCAGAAGCTGTGCAGCCAAAAGAACGACGCTCGTCGTCCCGTCCCCAACTTCAGCATCTTGAGCTCTGGCAATATCTACCAGTGTTTTAGCAGCGGGATGAACGATATCGAGTAGCTTGAGAATAGTGGCTCCATCATTGGTGATCTGAGCTTCACCACGCTCGTTAACAATCAATTTGTCCATCCCCCTTGGCCCTAGAGTACTTGAAAGTGTCTCCGCAATTGCAAGGCAAGCCGATATATTTGACAAGAGCTGAGGATTTCCTTGAGAAGTATCCGTCCCCTCCCGTAAGAGGACAACAGTTGGTTGCTAGAAAATCATAAAATCCATGCGCCTATATAACAGTCACATAAGCCTACCATTGGTAAGGAGCGTTGCATCTTTAATTGAGCGAAGATGAGGACTCCCAAAATCTACTTACCCACAATATTTGTCTTTATTTATGAATAAGACGCGTCGAGCGCGTCCCGAATTGTATATTTCTGCGTCTCTCATTCCTATCATATGTCTAGCAAATTGTTTCTTGCTGGTTCTGATGATGAAGACTCACCTGTCCAGACTGGTGGAGAAAGTTCGCATGAATCAAAGCCGGTTCATCCGTCGGACGAGTTCCAGACGCCTGCGAAATCTCCTGCTTCCTCTGCCCTTTTCTTTGCGGCAAGTGAAGAAGAGGACCTCAAAGATGCACATACAAATATGCCCCTCCAAGCTACCCATAAGTCTATTGTCACTGACAAAGATGACGTCGAGGTTCTGGACACTTCCCGCAGGTCAACTAGGGAGCATTTTCAAGAGCCTCCAGGGAAGAAGCGAAGACTATCTCCTACCCTTGAGATACATCCTCAGACCTCTCTATTTTGTCCAACATACTTAGGAGACATACTAATCGAGAATGCCTGGAGCACTGCTTCCGGAAAGGGATATGTCAAATCCGGCGATTCTGTGATTATACAAAAAGATGAGCCGGCTACGCCTTATAGCTCTCGCTCTCAAAGGCCTATCAAGAAAACTAGTGACAAGCAACAAACTACAATAGCCAGCATGATGAAGCTCCAAAAAACCAAGAAGGCTGACACTGTTGTACGTATCTTGAATCAGAGGAGCTTTGGTATATCTTTCATTTCCTGAACTTGGAATGCGACCTCACTCGATGCAGAGTTTGCCCGTTTGCCAACTGAGGCGGCCAGCTGGATCTCGAGACTTCTAGATTTCGGTACGTCCTTTTGTATTTTTGGTCTTCATTATTTCTTGAGTGTTTAGGTCTGGTTAAGATCCGGGGTACAATGACTGACTGCCCTGAAAAACTTTCGACGGGTATGGGTCTGATGGTAACGCTGCACACATACCTTCTCTCCAAAGCCTTTGAACCTTTACGCATCTCGGCTCTTCAAGAAGACAGTAGCTATTCTTTCAATGACTACGAAACCCAGGAAGAGAGGTTTGCCAGGATTGTTATTATTCAAACGACATATATCTGACTGACTTTACTGTCAGTTATTTGAGAGAGAGGAAAGCTTCCATAGTAAAACTTTTCGATGCTGTAGGATTGCAGCCTCAAGCTGGTGCAAGGGTAAAAACAAAGATATTCAACCGGAAGTACGAAGATGCTATCGATAGTCTTGCCAAACGTAAGAATGGGAAGATCAAGAAGGAATTAGTAGGCGATGGGGAAGAGATTGAGGTTGATGCGTCTGAGGAGCTTTCTGGAAATGATTTGAACCTCATTTATCAAAAGTGAGGTCATCCTGACATCTTGTAACTGACCACTCATATTTTTGCAGAGCTCAACATAACGATAATGCAATACCAATGATGGAGCCTAACAAAAGCTTCAGTCTGACTCTTCGTGGCTATCAGAAGCAAGCGCTTTGGTATGTGATGTCTTGTATAGTCAGATGTAATTGACATGGGCTTAGTTGGATGTTTTCGATGGAGCATGTCAGAGATGATGCTCGCAAAACCTTGTCGGTGCATCCATTGTGGAGCCAGTAAGTTCTTCCTCCTGCACTTGATGACTATCTGTTCATGTTTTGTTTGCACAGGTATATCTTTCCTCCGGAACCGAACTTTGATTCTGGAAATATTGACCTCACGGCTGATGAACAATCATTCTACTTTAATCCATACTCAGGGGAGTTCAGTCTGGAAGTTCCCAGAGTTGAACGAAAGTGTCGAGGAGGAATACTAGCGTAAGTAGTTGGTAAATTCTGACAAAAGAATCCGCGTTGAAAATATCTCAAGTGATGGTAGGCATTAATGTAATACAAATCAGCCGTCGTTAGCTCAGGCTACCATTTTGTTTCACAGAGAGTAAGTAGTGGCTCATTCCAGGCACTGTTCCGCATTCAGGAGGAATTCATAGTGGGTATGGGCAAGACCATAATGCTATCAGCATTGATACAAAGCAGTCGGCTTGGAAAAGACGAAATGAATTGGGAAGAAATACCACAGACCAAAGCGCGCCAGCAGCGAATTGACAGAGCTTTCAAGCCAATTAAACGACAGCCTGAGCGTTCCCCTCCATCTGCCACTTTGATTATAGCTCCAGCCTCGCTCTTGGATCAGTGGGCAGAAGAACTTGGGCGGTCAAGTAAACCTGGGACTATGCAGGTGATTGTCTGGCATGGTTCAAATCGCCTTGATCTCGATGCTGTGATTGAGGATGTAGACGAAAACGAAAACATCCCTAAGGTTGTCATCACATCCTATGGCATCTTAGCTTCCGAACATGCCAAATCCTTCAAATCTTCTGTTTTTGAGAGTGAGATTCTCTGCATGATCTTTGTTTCTGGCTTGTAGTTGCTCATGATGGGGCTAGTTTATTGGCTACGCGTTGTTTTGGATGAAGCTCATGCGTGCAAATCTAGAACCAGTAAGACTGCGAAGGCCGTTTATGACCTACGTGCCAGATGGCGGTGGGCGGTTACGGGGACACCTATCGTCAATAAGTTGGAAGATCTTTTTTCGCTTCTGCGAGTTTCTTTTTCGTGAATTCACTTTACGCTTCTGATCCTCCTCCTAGCAAATTTTTGGACTATAAACCTTGGTCAGAATACGCTTATTTCCGCTCGTGAGCTATGACTCATCTTCTAATACGACGAATCTAATACCGATCAGATTCATTACTTTGCCCTTTCTCGCTCGGGATCCAAAAGCGATTGAGATCGTACAAGTAATTCTTGAGAACACCCTTTTGCGGAGAGAAAAGAACATGCTTGATGTTGACGGTAAAAGAATTGTGGAGCTACCGCTCAAAGAGGTTCGTTATAGATTTCTATTCTCTTTCTCCCTTTGATAATGTCTTTGAAGGTCAACATTGAGACCCTCGAGTTCTCGTCGCTGGAACGAAAGATCTATGATTCGATATGGCAAAAGGCCAAGCAAAACTTCGACCAACTCGAAGCCAAGGGCCTGATCGGTAAAAATTACACTCACATTTTGGCCATGCTCATGAGGTCATCTAATCTCTGGCATCTGCTGGAAACTGGGTTGATGCTGCATACAGGTTGCGTCGTGCCGTACTACACCCGAACCTGGTCCTGGAAAACGAGGAAACAAAATATTCAGGTCCCTCGGAAAGCAAAAAACCGGATATTAGTGATCTAGTCAAGAAGTCCAGCTCGGAGTCAGATCACAACCAAAATGCCGCTTTTGTAGAAGCTATACTAGCAAATCTGGGAGAAGAGGATGCATTGGAGTGTCCTATATGCTTTGATATTATGCAGATTCCAACTATTATGCCTAAATGTGTTCATCGATGGTGTGTTTATTCTGGTAACCTGCGGAAGATTGGGATCCTTACGCCAAATCAGCTGTAAAGATTGCATTCTTACACACATTGCTACTTGTGAAGAGAAGCATCAAGAGCCAAACTGTTTTGCGTGCGGTCGAGGCCCTATCAGGGCTAATGAACTGCTTGAGGTGGTTCGGAAGGAACCAACCAACTCTCAGCCATTTACCAGAATCTTGCTTAGACGTAATGACTTCCAGGACTCTCCTTTTTGTGGAACTAATTGCACCGACCAGGGAGATTGAAAGAGGAGGACCCAGTCTTCCGTGCTGTTGTTTTCTCTCAATTCACAGGTTTCATGGATTTGATACAGACAGTTCTCCTGCGAGAAGATTATGATCACTACCGTTTTGATGGTACTATGGATGTGAAGAAAAAGA
>Ga0153934_1000428_pt1 | contig 12372 bp, 13 predicted proteins | sample TSNJ018MetaG_FD_104708 | JGI IMG/M metagenome (GOLD analysis project Ga0153934, IMG submission 104708) | Attine ant fungus gardens microbial communities from New Jersey, USA - TSNJ018 MetaG | ecosystem: Host-associated > Fungi > Mycelium > Unclassified | place: USA: New Jersey, Wharton State...
AAAAAAAACATTCCGTGATCGAGTGGCGCCTCTTTCCATCTATACTCTTTCATCAGCTGAATAAGCACAACTCGATTGCACCCTATAATGCACTGTCCACTGCATTTCCATATATACAAAATTCATTTTAATTACCAAACATTCGTTTCAGCAAAACACTCTCACAGAGCCAATCTGCTGGATACCATCAAGGGGTAATTCTCTCGGTGTGAAAAGATTCATGTCGCTCTTCTAGAATCAACGTGACTCGATAATCTAATCTAATGACTTATGACTTTGTAGCTCCACTGAGCCAGATAGGGTGTCCAAGGAATATATGCCACTAGAGATCTTTTCTCATTAGCAATTTGAAATCCCTTTGGCGTCGGATCTGGACCTGCATCTCCGTATGTTAACTTATTGTGGAAAAGATATGCCGCTCACGTGACTGTGAGAGAAGAAATAAATAATGATCAGAGACTAATTAGATTGATCCTGTATGTCGATAAGGTCGTGAAAGACTGCACTAAGATGTAGCGCTGTTTGGTAAGAGACGGGAGAGGATATGCTATCTCTAATTCCCTAATGCCATGAGGAAAGAACGAACAATAATTGTACATCCTACAACGCGCACTCTCCAACGTGCCAGATTTGCCATCTATCAAACATTGATCAGAGACAAGATTGAAGTTTGTCGTGCTCGCTAATTAGGTCTTTAATTTGGGCTCGGTAGGTGGTCTCAGTTGACTGAGTACATTAGGGGCATCCGAGTGCAAGATAGTTCCAGTGCGGTACTGAAGCCTTGACAACATTTTCTGATCAGCGAGGATAGAATAGAAACGGAACAAGTGTGGGGGTCTGACTGTGGGGAAACAAAGCAGTGTTTTGTCTCAGTGATGGCACCGTTGATCACAGCCAAAGATTTTGCTGCGCATGACTGATATTGACAAGCCAAGTGCCAAGCCGGTCTCGCCGAAGAAACACGGTCACAGGATTGCAGTGCAATTGGTTTTTTTTTTTCCTCTTCGCTCCAAGCGAACAGAAGGAACTCATCATTGCCTAATCTGTGTGTCAATGAGAATGAGCGTTCCCAAAAGTCTGGTTCCCTTTTCGAAAGAGGACAGAAAAGTTCAATACGGGCACAGCTACCCGTTTTGCAATCGGTCTATCTCTCTCGAACGTGATTTTGAAAGATGTTTAGATGTGCAAACACAGCAAGTGGATCATGTTTCTCTTCGTTGATTATATGTCCTTTGTTTTTTTTTCTTTCGAAGCCGGCCGGGGTGGACCGCAGTGAGACTTTGTAAGTAAGTAAAAAAGATGGGATAGTCAGACATTGAAGGATATTGAAACGTGTGAGAGGGTTTTCAAGTTCTCTGTCTCTCAAGTTCCTCTCAAGGTCCCTCCGTCTAAAGAGTTCGAAAGGCTACGAGATGCATGACATTGATGTGATCAATTTGAGTGATAGCGTTATGCCCTGTCAAACCTACCGTACAAAATCGGCGTCGTCGATGCTTTTTGTCAAACTATTCATGCTTATTTTGAGATGTACTCGAAACTTGATGCTGGCTTCTCTGATGTCCCTTACTTGTCAAGTCGAGGAACGAAACATTCAGCGTTCATATTTGAGACTGTCTCTTGAGATCTTTTTACAAGATTCTCTACTCGAGCACTAACGGCATGTGCATCGGTCGATACCTATTATGTCGAACTTGAAATTAATTTCAAAGGAATGGTTTTCTCCCAAGACTATTTGTTCAGAGGGGTCGCGTATGGCGTTGAACTAAGCTTCAAGGTTCGCTTCGACAGAGTTCTATTTCTGACAGATATTAATCAGAGTGAATCCTTTTGTATAAGCCCGTGCCCCTTGCCCAGCTTAATTAGCGCGAGTATTTTCGGATGTGTGAAAGAAAATTTGAAGAGGGCAGTCTGATTCTTCCTAAACGGGGCCACAATCGGATGAGGCAGGACAAATCACTACTTTCGGCATCACCTATGATATATTACGATAACCGATCAGAAGGTTTCCTTGCATATATATTCGTAACCCTGAAACAATTCATATGGTCGAATTCTCATGCTGTCCGATTATATATCAGGGGGATCGCTTCAGGGGATGCATAATTATCAAGTGCGGGGAGGGTTTGAGAGTAGAAACCTGAACCGGTAGTGGTATTATGCGACTGTTCATGAGAAGAGCTGTGTTGAGTAACGCGAATGAGGTGGACCAATTAGAAAATTCATAAAAAATGATTGGGGGCTTCTTTAGCTTCTTTCCCGGGAGATAGATGAACAAAAAATCTCTGTAATTCCAACTAGGCAACTGATTCGTGTCGATGACGGGCATAAGCTCACACAGACCGGCTTTAGACCTCAAAGGAAGTCGGGTTCGAGACGTGATACGCAGCTGAACCGATAAAGGTTTTCCACAATTATTCGGGAACACCTGATTCTGAACACTTTTTGCCAAAGGGAAGATTATCATATATCAGAAACAACTACTACTATCAAGCAGTGTTTCACTAGGGTGAAAGTTGTGTCGACATATTTTGCTGCTGATTCGATCAGTGCGGATAAAAAAAAGTTGAGACTACAAGTACGTAGGAATCGGATACTTGTTGCCTTTGCTAAGCCGTGTGCCTAAAGCAAACATTTTCTGATTGATGTTGAGAAATCACAAGTGGAGAAATCACAAGAGAGATTAGATCCTTTCCATCGGCATCTCGACGGGTCGCCGTTTCCGGAAGAGGCGCGTGATTACCTTAACAACCTCACTTTCTGGAACATCAGTCGCGCATGAATAGGGCGGTCTCTATGAAGCTCAAGTTCTTACCTGGCTCAATCTATAAGTTGGTATCCGATTGTCTTGTAAACTTTTACCAGGTTTCGAAATATCTCGTTCTATCATCACGTGGAGGAAAGCTGTTCCTCGGACTGACTGACCATTACAGGTGCTTCTAACTTACTTCAACAGAGAACCATGGCGATCTCGTTCTTTCAGCCAAACAACTGCACTATCCTTCCATGTTGCGAATGCCGCTTGTCTGGTTCCAAGATTTTCCTGTTCAGGCCAATTTTCCGCTGTTCTTGAGCATTCTACGCACAATCTTCGCTTGGTGTAGTTTTGAGTTGAAGCAGCGTGAGACGCAAAGAACTCTCAGAATGCCATGGGGATTGTTATACTGCTTTTTTTAACCTTTGCGCATCTTCTCCACGACTAACCCCTCTGTGCCAGACACTCCTGCGCCCATCAACACAAGCTGTATCCAAAAACTCTGAATATGTTGGTTCTAGTCTGGTGTGCGATTTTATAATTACTCTGCCTCGCTTAGTGGCGCTTGTTTAAGTCCTCGATATGAACTGTGTGTTGTTGATTGGAAGCACCTAATGACCCGACTTATTCGATGGGTTTCTCTCCACAATCATATCCATTCGCTGGCTTCTCAATATTACGGCCGTTCATCCATCTACCTTGGCTCCCAAGACCTTTCATTTTCACCGAAAAGCTTGATTAGACTGGCGATTTGTACGCATGTGTCGAGCCATTTACATCATTCAAGATGTGATTTTCATCCGAGGAGTAACTCACGAACATCCCCCGGAACGCGCCATTTCATGCTCATTGCGGCTCCATTATCAACATTTATCGACATCCCGAAATGCCTCGAGCACGGACTTACCATAATTGGCTGTTCTTCTAGCCGTGTTCTCTGCGGATACATCAGCACGTGCTTCGTGATGACGTGCCGACCACTTTCGAGCGCCTAGAAGATGCTCAGAATACGGGCATCAATTCAAATGTTGACACCGACCGTTGCTGTTAGGTAAAAATCTACGCTTAAAGTCCCGCCCTCAGTGAGTTACGCATCTGCGTTGAGAGCCTATCCCACCGCTCTACATGTTCTTTGGCACACCGCCATTATCGCCTACTACGAGCTTAGACATCACCCAAGTCGGCCGAATCAGCAGCCCTCGGGAGCCTCGGCGCTGTTACAATTGGTTGATTCATATACATACTGGTGATATTTCTCGGATTAGATTCGCAGAGCAGACAGTCCATACAACCCTTTCTTAAATTCCTGGATTCGACGGTTCGCTGGCGAATAAGATGTAAGAGCTGATGGATATTCGGGGTTTGTTCGACACGGAAAAGTTTAAAATTTGCTATTGAGGCACAGGACGCCCTAAATTGCCTCAGAAGTCAAGGCTGACGCCACTTGGGCACGATCTGCCCGTCGCCGGCGTTTAGATCCCTACCCTTTTCTGTGATCAAGAAGCCAGCCATCCAGTCAGAGGCGCGAGGTGTGAGAACGCCCGGCTTTCCTCTTTAAAGGCATGTCATTCGCTGATGAGGGGTCGGTCCATGTGTTGAACCCACTCTGAGTTCTAAATCATCTCACATTAGTGTAGAATTCTATTGAGCTCTCATGGAAACAAGAATGTATGTCGACGAGGGAGTTCCTAGTTCCCTACCTCGAGGCAGCACAGTGTTTCGAAAGGAGTTCAATTATCGCTTGGTCTGTGTGAGTGGAAGGAAATTGATAGATTATGATGACAGGTTCATTTTCCAGTCTGAATTTGAGACTTCCTCATAGTCGGCTCCCCCTGATTACGGTGTGGGCAGTGGCTACTAGGTTCCGATGGCTAATGATGTTGTATATTATCATATATGTGCTGCATTAGTCGGCGATGATTTTAAGTCCATTCAGTTGGCAGGACAACCTGGTACAGCATTATTACCTACTTGTCATCGGTATCCACACTTCTTGGACACTCTACGAATGTAAGTCACATTCTCGTGGCGCAAGTGGGGCACTGTCAGTTTGATGATGGTATGTATTGGCTACTTCCAGTCTTTTCCGATTTCTTAGTCCGAGATTGAATACCTCTTTCTACTGGTTGGCCTCGTTAATGTTGATAAAACAAAATTCTACTCATTTCAAGGTGAAGAAAAGGGAAGACGAGAATTTACGCGATGTGTTTTCCAGACATGTTTCGGCGTACAATCCCCTCCACCAAAATAAAAGAGAAAGAAACGGACTTTTGATTTTTCAACATTAGGACCCGACGTGACTCAAGATTGAAGAACTCATTATTTTAATGTCCTTTTTGAGTGTTGATGAAAAAGAATTTCACTTGTTCTAATCTGAATATTTGATTCCACGCGTAGGATTACACCTTGGGTTCATTTTCTGTTAGTGTGGGAGTCTTCACGAGCCTTCACGTGTTTCGTGACGAGTGCCCCTGTAGTTCATGACATGTCCTGAGGTTTACCATGCTAATTTCCTATTGATTGACGTCGACGCTGCCAGTCGATGAAATACACATTCTCTCTGTTCCTGAAAATATCTCAAAAAGTAACCGTATTTTGCTATCATGGAATGAGTGTTAGACCTTACGTTCTTTCCAGGCGTCACCAACAGACAGTAGTTACAATGTCCACGTCTGATGACAACCTCCTCTCTTCTCTTCCAGGAGGAATGGTCTCTCTGCATTCTCCCTCCGAGGGACAAGATTGGCAACCTATCTTGCACTCGTCGAACCAGGTTGTTCTCTATAATCCCAAAAGCCATGCTCTTTCGATTAGTCGTTTTTCAAGTAGCCATGATCTCACTGTGCGAAACAACGCTTGTCCATATTGCAGACGTGCTCTACCTGAGGGATTTGAGCATTTCACAGAAGACAGTGATTTCGACGTAGTTGATCCTATGCATCATACCCGCAAACCTGATTACTTTCACTTGTTGGCCGCTGCGAATGAGAATACTTCTGTTCCGCCATCACTCACTGCTCACGAGGATAATGGGCCTGCGGATTCTCAAAGCGGAGGAACTTCCAGAGCATTTCCCCCCAACACTCTGGCAGAAGGCTACTTCAAACGTTTTTTTCAGGAGGACTACAAGCTCGGTATGGGAGCTAATGGGTCGGTGTATCTGTGTCAGGTGAGCCCAATTAATTGAGCTCATGGGCTTGTGAGAGGGCTGGTCGGCACAGTGTGGTTGACCGACAAGCTATTGGACTCAGCAGTTCATGCTAAAGACATTGATACACAGCATGTGCTAGACGGAAATAAACTCGGTTCGCCCTTGAGTTTTGCACTGGTCCCTCTATTCACTGGCATGTCTAGGTCATTTTGCAGTCAAAAAGATCGCAGTCGGAGAGTCCCATTCTTATTTACTCGCCATTCTTCGAGAAGTGCGTCTGCTTGAGAGATTGCATCATCCGAATATCATCACATACCAGTTTGTGCTTTGCCTTGCCCTGAAATTCGTTTTGATTTACCCGATCCAGTCATGCGTGGCTTGAAACCTGCCAGTTTTCTTCCTTCGGACCACGGGTACCGACTCTCCATGTATTAATGCAGTGGGCGGAGGGAGGTAGTTTGGACGACTTTATTGATATCCGTTTAGGTCGCGGATCGCCTCATGTACATATTAACCCCTTCGGTGCCTTTTATTCGTCCCCAAACTCCGACACGTCCACGGAGGTTTTAAAATCCCATAATCCACCCAATGATGTTCTGTCGCCAACTCCGGATCTACATTCTCGCTCTGCCCGTATCAGAGCATTCCGAGCGTATCAGAGAGCTACTCCAGCGGAGCAAGAGCGTATGCGACACGAGACCCTTGTCGCGGATGGAAGGATACTAGGGAGAAGATCACGGTCTCTGAAGGCAGTCCATCTATTGAGTGCGGATGAAGTAAAGAGCTTGTTCCGTGATGTAGTCGAAGGTCTTTACTTTCTCGTAAGCAAGAGAACAAAAATTTTCTTGTCTATACTCACTTTCTGCAGCATGATCGTTCTATACTACATCTGGATCTGAAGCCAGGGAACGTGCTCTTAACTTGGGATGAAGGCAAACTTATGTGCGTATCCCATTTAGCATTCACACCGACCTTTAAGCTTTCATCCAGTCCCAGAGCTATGCTCTCAGACTTCGGCACTTCACGCGAAATGATCGGGAATAGCCCAGTTCGATCTGGAAATACTGGGACGTACGTGTGTGGTAATCAGAGTAATCAGCTTGCTGAATTGGTGTCCAGGCTGGAATATTCCTCGCCTGAATCCGTTCCATCGCCTAATGGTGTTTTGCATGATGTCAATTCCAAGTCTGATATGTGGTCTCTTGGCATGATCCTTCATAAACTTCTATTTTTCAAACTGCCGTATCGGTGTGTTTTCTGTTCTTTACTCTCTCGCTAATTGCATATTAATTCCTCTAGTTATGCCGCTGATGGCGACAAGGATGAGAATTTGAGCAGTAATCAGCATCCGGAGAGGAAAAGCAGACTTGGCGAAGCGGAGAAGTTACGGCTCTTGGAACAAGAGGTGTTAAATTATCCTGGGCACGTGATTTATGTCGGGTTTGAACACAAATCTTATGATGGTCAAGGTTTAAAGCAAACACTGATTTTGTCCTCACATTCGAGGCTCGCAGGATATCCCGAAATTTCCTCATACTACTTGAAGGTTTGTTGAATAAAAGTCCTAATACAAGACCATCATGCGAGCGTATTTCCAATGCTTTCAAGGAGGGCAAGGTAGTTTTGTTTTGTATGCCTGATTTAGCCAATTAACAATACCATTTTTATTTTAGCTCGACCCGTTGAAGGAATCTCCAAAACACACCGACCAAGCCTCTCTCGTCCCCTTGGCACGGTCTGCCTTTGTGACGGGTACAGCTGTAGAGCCAGTTGGCCCTCGTGCCGAACTGACTGAGCAGCCACAAGAAGCAAGAGTTGATAATGGAACCATCAGTTCACATCCACCAAGGAGAATGTCGATTTTGGGTCTGCCATCACCTTCAGATTCACCAAGTTCAAAGGATGTCACCCAGAATGAGACTGAGACTCGAACACAAACATTAAAAGTAGGGTGGAATAAGAGGGTGTTTGAGGTCTTCGTAAGACAGCGAGGACCACTAGTAAAGTTTACGAAGAGTTTGGTTCTGGCGGCAAAGGTGCGTGATTACAGTTTTTGCAGTGTGGCCCATCATCACGATCTCATAGATTCTTAGTCTATCCGCCATTTTCTCCGAGTCATATGTTCAGCTGGGGTTGCCTTCATTGTTGATTGCAATTGCGTTGGTCGATGCTACAATGGAGATGACGTTGTTTCGACACTTAATTGTCCAATAGCCTATGTGCTTGCATGGTTCTTGGCAAGTGCCGAATGCTGGCAAATCATTTTAGTCCCCTCCACCATAGTAGTGGCTAGCACCAGTTTATGGAGGCTTTCATTTGATTTTTGGGAAAGAACCGCGCCCATGGCTTCTGTCGAGGAAGACTTGCGCAGCATCACTCTCTACTCCGAACCCCGAATTACGTGACCACTCTTCGGGATGATCGGCCTTGACCAGAAGGTATAATCTTGTACACGAACGCTTTGTGGGGCTGCTGGGTTATTGTGTCAGTCTCTTTGAGGACAGTAGCTCAAAGAGGCGCCATCATGGAATCTATGTACCTGGAGTATTCACCTCGTTTAATTTAGCCAGGCTAACTTGCAGTGGATTAAATCCCTGAGCTTTTAGCTGAAACAGATTAAGAGTTGCTTAGCAAAGGGGCATGGCGATATCATGATCATGATCGAGACATTATTATCTCCGTGGTGCGCAATGCCTGTCGTGTGCTTCGAAATGGTGACTCCCAGCGCATCAGGAACCCGAGAGGACTTGTGACTATGGAAGTGAACGGATTTTTCCTAAAGTTTAGAGGGCACTCCCAGCGTACGTAGTATTATATTCCAAATCAATACTCCACAGGAATCCAAGTGTCAAATAAGTCGTACTCAATCGTTATGGCTTGCCTGATTGCCCGGTCCTTTTGTGGGACGATGATTAACAATTTATTTCCACCAGACCGTTGATTGATACCGACATGGCATTGCGAGTTTGTGTGGCGTTTGTAGCGCTTTTTTTCGTGGCATTCAAACCGTGGCAACTTTGTGATCCAGCCATCTGCTGATGTGTACCACTATTGTTCGCTAACAGCTGGACCTCTGTGGGCTGCCCGAGCATCGAAAGGAAACTTCAATTTAATTTGGCTATTCATTTAATATGGACACAAGCATGGATGATTAAAAAACTAACCTCGCTTCTCAGACAGCGCCTTATTATCTGCGGGAGCTTCTCCCTTTTTTATCTAGGACTGGGAAATTTTACTCTCTGATTCGCGAAGTTGCCGACAGAGTCGGCGTGTGTTATTAGTTTCATTACCAGTGACCCCCTTACTTTCTATGAGCTATTCAATCGGCGTGATATCTTTGTCACCGCGACTAACGCTACACAAGGCCTTGCAGATTACTTTGTGCTGGCGTTGATTTCTAATAACGAGAGTCATCCTCGAACAACAGATCTCTTCGAGGTGAATCGACAAATACTGTGTGTATATGTGTCAGAATGGCCTGTTTCTATTAGGAGCGATAGCCTGTTCAGAGGACTTTTCTTCTCAGTGGGCTCCGAAGATGAGCTGGGCCAATCCCGCCACATCACTTCTAATGATCAAATAAGAGGGCCTGAACGAGTCATGACAAAACACACCAACTTGCGGGGCTGCAGGAACAATATCCTCGATTGCAAAAAGAAAATTAATTTGAAACAAGATCTCCCTTCTGTTTTTATTTCCAGCTCATCCTCAGTTTTCGCCTCGACTAGGGTTTTTTTCCCCAATGATATGAGAGAGGCTGGGACTCGAGTATTTTGTTTTGGTGATTCATATGGAGGGTTGTTCATCGAGGAGAAACGTCATCAATGACATACCACTGGAAGCATTCTCTGAAGAGAGACTCGAGGACGAGCACTCGATAATACCACCAAGTCCAAGACGACAAACTGATATTAATTATCCTGACTACTGCAATGACAACACCTTCGATCATATTACTACCCCACCTATCTACCATTAAACTCCGCACACACCATACTTCCCTGGCACTAGGCCCCCTGTAGACACACCCCAGTCAAAGGGCCATATTCCTGGCCCTTTGCGTCTTGGTACTAGCTTGCTTGTTGCGGAATAGAAATGCTGAATCCAAAAAAAAAGAGGAGAAACATGATCTGGCTTATGCCTCAGATTTCATCACTGCACTTGCAAAGTAAAAAAATGAATTTCATAATAATAAAAAAAAGGAACCTCATCTCTGGGTGGGGGTTTTCTCAAAAAGAGGGAGGGGGAAGGAGATTTTTATGGGCCGTCCATTGTGATCATAAACGTATTTGTTGAAACTCATAGTAGGAGCGAGCAATTGTTGTGGGCTCACCTAAGGAGCACTGGCATCTGATTTATTCATTCATCATAGAAAGAGCAACATAATAGCATATATTCATAAGTCATATAGATCACATAAGAGCATAAGAGAGAAAGCATCTAACATCTTACAACAAATTGCGACTAGCTCAATTAAAAACAACAACCAAAACAGAACCCAATACGAAACGCAGCTCTAAAGGAAAAAAAGGGAAAGCAAGTATACGAGACTGATCCGCCCCGACGCACTTCAAAAAGAAAAAAGAAAAAGAAGAAAAAAAAGAAGAATCGAGAGCATGGAAAGCACGAATCCCAAAACTCCAACAACACACCCCAACAAGAACAAGATGAAGAAAAAGCAAGAAAACAAGAAAACCAAGCCCCTCATACATCACTTTCTCCCTTTTCCTTTCTTCGCACGTCCCTTCCCTCCCGTCGTTGTCAATTTCGACGCACCCTCTTTCTCTTTCTCTTTCTCTGCTTTCGGAGGAGGAGGAGGATGGACGACGTTTGGTTTCTTGTCTTGTGACTGAGTTTCCCTCTGTTGCTGCTGCTCCTGGATCTGGCGTTGGTATTGGTGTTGGCGTTGAATTTGACTTTCTTCACGCCCGCGTTCTGCCTCTGCCTCTTTTTCTTTCAGTGCTTTCAGTGCTTGACCTCTGAGAGCCGACATGTCGGTCTCGGGATTTAATATCACGATTTTGTCGACAGAGGGTTTTTTGATGTTAGTCGTAGCACCGGCGCCACCGCCGCCACTACCAAAGAGATCCTTCAGCTTTTGTCGCGAATTCAAAATCCCCTGTTCTCTCTCCCAATCTTCCTCACTCTCCTCCCATCTTTTCTTCGTATCCGCGTGGGTCCAAAAACCAGGGTTCACACCCTCCTCCTCGTCCCCCTCCTCGTCCTCGTCCAGATTCTCATCTTCGAAGTCATCATCGAGCTCACCATCGCCACCGCGAGGACGACGACGAATCAAAGAACCACGAGTCGTTTTCTTTTTTGATTTTGGCTTTATAGCGCCCGTCGTCGAACCAGCACCAGTAGCATGAGCATGAACAGCAGCTCCGAACCGTTCTTCTCCTTGTCTCATTTCCAGAGCGGCCCTTTGCAAAATGGCAGGATCGATATCGAAATCGGGAATGTTGGCGTTTGCGTTGACGACGCGAGGAACCGTCGGATAGTGTTTCTCTACTAAAGAACGGTAGTCCTCCTCCTCCTCCCCCTCCTCCTCCTCGTTGTTGTTGTTGATGTTGATGACAGAGGGAACAAACGTGCCTGGCTTGCTCCCAAACTGGATAATATCATCCAACATCGAAGAAGGTTTAGTCGGCTTGGGCTCTAAAATAGCGCGTGAATCGTAGGCGAGCGAGTTGGATGAGCGGCTTAGAGAGTGTTGATGATGGTGATGGTGGTGATGGTGATGGTGATGAGGAGGAGATGGGTATTCGGATTCGTCTGGGATTTCTTCCATCGTCACTTGGTGTTTTCGGGAAGCGAAAGCGCTGGCGGAGGTTGATTTTGGGTGAGATGAAGAGACTGGTTTAGTTGCTGTTGTTGTTGGGGCGGCGGCGGTGGTGGTAGACGGAGTTGTAGTTGAAAAACCCCATGCACTCGTTGATGATGGAGGAGCCATGTGCTTCTTCTCTTTGGCTGAAGGCAGGGGGGCCATGGAGGATGCACCAAAACCGTACTTTGCAGCAGCAGCAGCATGATCTCTTTGTGTATTCAGCGAGCCAGGAAAGTTCCATTCGTCCTCCTCTTCCTCTTCCTCTTCCTCTTCTTCTTCCACTTGTTCTTCTTCTGCGCTCCAAACTTGATGGTGAAGACCAGACGGTCTTTTCACACCACTCTGACCAAGACCACCGAGCGCGTTAGGGGTAGACAAACCACACGGTTTCGGCGTCGTGGAAATATCGTCCCACACTCCACCTGACACAACGTGATGATGATTCCGAGCTCTACCCGCGCCAAAGGTATGTGAATTTGATGACGGTGAGGAGGAGGGAGACGTTGTCATCGACGACAACGACAACGACGGCGATGAGGACGACTTGAGATGATTCTGGGATCCCCAGGCAGAAGTGAATTTCGTAGTACTAGCAACCGCTCTAGGGGTTGGTTGCGGTTCCGATCCATCCTCGTCCTCGTC
>Ga0153934_1000435_pt1 | contig 12287 bp, 19 predicted proteins | sample TSNJ018MetaG_FD_104708 | JGI IMG/M metagenome (GOLD analysis project Ga0153934, IMG submission 104708) | Attine ant fungus gardens microbial communities from New Jersey, USA - TSNJ018 MetaG | ecosystem: Host-associated > Fungi > Mycelium > Unclassified | place: USA: New Jersey, Wharton State...
AGAGAATCCAGTCAGTGGCCTGACAAACAAAGTCTAAACATGGGTTGCAAATGGAAAGCACCCTGATGCCAGTGACTACCAGCATTGAAGATGAAGGAAATCCCAATATCAAGATCAGAACGAGAAATGATAATTGACCTTCTCGACCCTTGGACCAAGACAATTAGAGTTGTCGCCGGCAACTTCACCCTCATGGAAGGACAATGGATTGCCCGTAGCCGAAAATTCATGCGGATTACCATAGGTGGATTGGGATGTCGGTGTTTCGTCAGGAGACCGGTAAGTAATGCCCTCGAAATTGTATGGGCCAAGCTGCGGAGGGGCGACAGTGGGTTGCGCGTGTAACGGCGAAAAGGATGGAGAGGATATGTCATCTGCATCCGGTGGCGGGCCAAGTCTTCGATTCTCCAAGATGTCGCGCCAGAAACGGTCACGCTCTCTGCATTGCTGCTGTAGGCGGTGGTACTTAAGTAGAGCTTCCTGGAGCTCAGCACGTAACTCCCGATAGGACTCTTGCAGTTGGATGATTAAATCCTCGAGAGTGGTAACTAGATAGAACAGTGAGCACAGAACAAGATTGTCGACCTAGAAAGAAACCTGTCGCTAACCTGTCACTTCAAGCGTATTGATATAGTTGTTCCGACGAGCTCTGAAATTCGCTTGTGCTTTCGCATTTTTTTTCTTGCGCAGCGCAATGTCAGACAGCCGGGAGTTGCTGTCGTTGGTAGGACTCTCTTGGTTGACAGAGGAGGGGGAAGCGCGAGGCGACTTGGGCATGATGGGAGGAATGTTGGAAGGTAGGGATGGGAGGATATTTAAAATACGACGGAAAAAGGACTTGGGACACGAGGAAGGAGGGTCCGCGGCCCTTGAAACGCCCGCTGTGGTTAGCCGATATTATGGATAATTTAAGTTTGGACTGCAGGGATGCGGCGCTCAGACTGACAGGGCTTTCGAGAAGCAGGGTTGGGGCCTGAAAGGAACTTGGCCTACGGCAATTATCTCCATTGGTCCCTGCATGCCCCCTTCTTGGTCCGAAACTACACACAATTGTCACTCAGATCTATCGTCGGTCAACTCCGGCAATTATCTTGGTTTTCGGTATCCTGCCTGGGATCTGCCCCAGGATCTTGGACCTTGGAACAACAACAACGTGTTGTCTTTTCTCACCGCAATGTCCGCGAAATCATACTAGGACGAATTAGAGCTAAAAGGTAAAAAGTCATGTCGGACACTGGATCGACCTCGAAATCCATGTGACCGCACACCGGTTTCCAATGCCTCTTTCATTCAGACCCGTCCACCGGCTCTGGCAGGAATTCATGATATCCTCCCATCATCCGCAACTTCCATATCTTCTACTTCTCCTTCCAAATCAAACGACTCCATCACTGTGCCAGAGCTGTCAAGCACGCAGGCTATTCTCCGTCCAATCCTGCCATTGACTGCCATTGAGAAATTTGGGCCTTTTCCGTTCTGGATGATTCGTTGCTTTCCTACTGGATACAGAGAACAATTGAGCTTCGATGCGTGGTGTTAGAATGACTTCAACAAGAAACCTGTCGGAACAAACCTCGCCTTTTCTCCAAAGATCCCAAGTCGAGTTCATCAAATCTTCGCGGAAACCATTTACGTACTTCGCGACCTCCAAATCGTGATACCCTACATCAACGTAGCTGACAGTAGCAATAAATGCAGAGGCTGTGGGCATTAAGCGTGACAATAGAGTCAGGGTACACCACAATACTTACAACCGGCAGACTGAGACCGATAAATCAGAACAAGCTGTTCGTCGTCAAAGAAGTCGAATTCAAGGAGATTAACCATGTCGGAGTTCACATCTTGCGGTAAATGGCACTGGAGAGCTCCAACTTGTAAACGAATTGGCATTTCGCTCTCTTGTACAAAATAAACCCGAGCAAGTAACACTGGCAACAAGGGTAAACGATATCATCGCAGATATTAAGAAGGTAGTGTTACACAAGGTTTTATCTTCCGAGCACAAAGTTGCTAGGTATTGGGTCATATTGCCACTTTGCTGAAAAATCAAAATAAAGGTTAAAATTAAGCCATATCTACACAATAAAATTACCCCACCTTAATTGATGAAATCCGTTCCCGTATTTTTCTCGCGACATGGGTTCGGCCCTGGAATGCCGATTGGTGGCCGTCACAAGCGATCGAAAGATGCGCATTTGAAATGATAGCAGAGCGTGATGCTGCTGTTGCTGCATGGATGAAGATGCGTTGGCAGCGAATTGCCAATTCTTGGACTAAAGCATCGAGATTTCGGTCAAGATGACTGAGATCCCTGCGTATTCCATTCTGAGAAATCCGATCAGCAACGCTTTAGGGTGACGTAGATGACTCACAGCTTGCCAGTCCAGTCGACTGGGATCTCCTGCCACGCTACGGATTTTCTCCAAAACGAGATTCATAGGACGCGTATCCTCTGCAGGAATCCCAAGATCACGAGGGACAAATTGGGGAACTGGTCCAATGAACCACTTGTCAATAGTGCTCACGACAAGTCCAGACATTAGATAGGCATTCGCTTCTAGAATGTCGTGACGAGGCATTGCTTGTGTGTCATTAGAAGGGTTTGCAATCGTAATTTCTGCGAAAAAACAGCGAATGACACGGTGTAACACAAAAATTCCGTGGGGCAACCTACCAAACCTTAACCAAGAGATAAATTCCCGAAAACGAGTGAACTCTTTGCGGGCGACAACTGACAACCATGAAGCACAAATGATACCCGCTGAAATCAAGTCCAATGTACTCGAGATATCGCCAAATGGCAGCTCAAAAATGTGGTATTGAGGTCTAAATTTCATTGGACACACGAAACATGGAAGGCAACACCAGCTTACAGGAGGGACCAGCCCTGAATTTCTTCTAGGATAAGATGAAGTCGTTGTAGTGCGGGGGCCAATTGCTTTTCCGCATAATCACGTAATTTCCCAAGAGCTTCTGTCATGGACGTTTCCCACTTCTGTATGCCCTACAGATAGTTAGCGATGTTTTGAATCTGACTCAGTGACACCAAGTACTCTATCAGTCATTTGTTCCCCACTTCCAAGAAAATCAGCTAGAGCATCGGATGCTCTCCCTGTAACAAGAAGACGGGTTAAATCAAGGACAGCTGATGGTTCCTCCTCTATGAACAATCAGCTCAACTCTCTGGTTCTCTGGATTATACCTACGGCCAAATTGCTCTTTCTGTTTTGTCTCCAATGCACGCACCCAGCGGGGTCCCCACTCTCTAATGCCACCGTGTGTTTCAGTGCCGAACCAGATGGCACGCATCTCTTTCACTATCCGCATTGCGTACCAGGTTAAATCTTGTGCAGCGGAGGCTAACTGAGAGAGCTCCCTGCAGAATCGCCCTCTCATAAGGGGAAGGTCTATGTGAACGGCACGTATGGGTGCCAATTCTAAATCGGTAGATAAGCTGCAGACATATGCAAGGAATTTTGATGTTGACGGAGAAGGAGTGAATAATGAACGAGCACAAAATCCACTGTCGAGTTGTATTCGACCCAAGGGAAAATTACCATCCTGGTAAAGTGAGAGGCAGCCGCTATAATCAGCCACGACCAGGAGGCTATTCTTATTGTCATGGGCTCCGTCGGACGTCGTCTCATCAACTTGAGACTGGTACCCAGGAGGGCAAATAGAGGCAGAAAGGGGATCAGAAGGGAGTGTCGGCCAATCACGGATGATGTCTGGAATTCGATTTTGATGAGGAGCTCGCGTTTGTGAACCTTGAAAAGCAAAAATGTCGGTAGCACTATTAACATATAAAAGAGCAGCCTTAAAAAGAGCTCAAGTATCGCAAACCTAAGTTTGTCGCTTTCTTCAGGGAGGCTATCGAGTAGTGGGAGAATTTTCAATATCGAGAGAGAGGAACCTGTCTAACCCCCGCTCAGATGAATGACAACAGAAGAGCACATATCGTACAATAAGCCCGTCTCGTTTAAAAATATCGGGTATTACTCCTGTTGTAGATTTTTCCTCGTTTCTCAACCACCACACCGCACTCGGTTTACCTGCCCGAGGAGAATGTCTGTCTCGGATAGGTAAATTTACAATCTTCTTCCCGTCTTGAACAGAATAGATGGTGACAGTTGTTGGGTCGTAAAGAACAGCAACGCTCTGCCCTGCATAGTATTTTAGGTTGTATTCAATACACACATGATGTCTAAACATACCATCCGGGCTCCAGGCCAAGTCAATAATGTGAGTATTGTCCATATCTTCTCCAACCTCGGCTTCCCATATCTTTGACCCTTGAGCTGTGTTCCAGAGGCTGACGCGATCTAGTGATCCAAGTCTTGATATCAAGATAACAAGGTCCTTGTCTAAGCAGCATGATGATGAAAGAATGCGACATGGTACTGGTATCTGGAAATTTGCCAGGCTAGCTGTAGACATCCTGTGTTCAGGTTAATTAGAAAATTAAGGCTACACTCAGTGATCATGATCTTCAACTAGATCTGATCAAGCACCGATCACGTGCAGGAAATTTACTTCGTTCAACAATATCCCAGTCCCAACCCACTCAATTGCAGAAAAAATGATTGGGGACTATGTCATGACCATTGACTCTGATGAGGACGATTTCTCTTCCAAAGTCAATTCAAAAGTAGACCAAGATGAAACAAAACTCGATCCCAAGTTTGTATTCGACCTCACTGGGGATGCATACTTCGAGTTTGGAAGCAATGTGCTCACACAAGATTTGGTACAATCAGGCTCAAAACCGGTAAGTGAAACGAACTTTCTTCCTAGTAGCCAAAGGTTGAAACTGGATGTTAGGCTCCAATATCTGTGGACAATATCATTGCTCGACGGCGCTCGAAGCGGAAACAACCTGAAGCAGAAAGTAACGAAGATGAGGATCTTGGAAACGACGGAAACTCCAGTGAAATTAATGAAGAAGATAGTGGTGATGAAGATGCCGAGTCTTCAGATGATGAGGGGATTCATACTCGGGAGGACAATTCTGAGAGTGACCCTCTTGGTACGTCAGAGGAAGAGGAAGAGGAAGAGGAAGAGGAAGAGGAAGAGGAAGAGGAAGAGGAAGAGGAAGAGGAAGAAGAGGGTGAAAACAAAATTGACGATGATTCATCTGCTGAAAGTGATTTCGACAAGGAAACACAAGCTGAGCGAGAGCGAAAGGCCGCATACTTCGACTTGGAGGCATCAACCTCTATAACCCACAAAGATTCATTTTTGTCCATGAATATATCGCGACCTGTTTTGAAGGCTCTTACAGGTCTTGGTTATACTAAGCCCACACCTATCCAAGCCTCTACCATCCCTGTTGCACTGCTAGGAAAGGACGTCGTTGGGAATGCAGTCACCGGTTCAGGCAAAACCGCAGCCTTCATAATACCCATGATTGAGCGTCTACTATATCGGGAAAGGGGCAAGAAAGCAGCGGCAACTCGTTGTCTGGTGCTTGTGCCTACACGCGAGTTGGCTGTGCAATGTTTTGAAGTTGGGACAAAATTATCCATGCATACAGATATCCGCTTCTGTCTTATTGTAGGTATGGATACCCTGCTGTCCAACATGCTAGAACTGACATCTTTACACTCAGGCGGTCTATCTCTCAAAAGCCAAGAGGCCACACTACGCACACGGCCCGACGTCGTTATTGCTACGCCAGGTCGTCTAATCGACCATATTCGTAATTCACCCTCCTTCTCTCTTGATGCATTGGACGTCCTAGTTCTCGACGAGGCTGACAGAATGTTATCAGAGGGCTTTTCGGATGAACTCTCAGAAATTATCAAGTCCTGCCCGCAATCTCGTCAAACCATGCTTTTCTCCGCCACTATGACCGATTCTGTCGACGAGCTAGTCCGGGTATCACTCAATAAACCCGTCCGTTTGTTTGTAGATCCCAAAAGAACCACGGCAAGTGGCTTGGTACAAGAGTTTGTGCGTGTACGGGCTGGCAAGGAAGCTGAGCGCTCCGCAATGTTGATCACCCTCTGCAAGCGTACTTTCAAACATCGTGCAATCGTCTTCGTACGCAGCAAGAAGTTAGCGCACCAGATGCGAGTAGTATTTGGACTGCTGGGTATGAAATGCGAAGAGCTCCATGGTGATCTTTCCCAAGAGCAGGTACGCTGTACCTAAACTCAGAGTATATTTTTCTGATCTATTCCAAGCGTCTCCGAGCCCTACAGTTCTTTCGTGATAGCACCGTTGATTTTCTTATGGCTACGGACCTTGCTGCTCGCGGCTTGGATATAAAAGGTGTCGAAACAGTGATCAATTACGATATGCCTGCTCAACTACCGCAATACCTACATCGAGTAGGACGTACAGCTCGTGCGGGAAATAAGGGACGGTGAGAATTAACTCTTTCCTGGAAGCCCGAAACTTACGCCCTCGACAGGTCCGTCACCCTAGTAGGGGAAGGCGACCGAAAGATGTTAAAAGCCGCCATCAAACATGCAGCCACTGAGGATCAAGTCCGTCATCGCATGTTACCCGTTGAAGTTGTGAGACAGTGGTCGGATAAACTGGTCGAGTTGAAAGACGAAGTCTCTGAGGTTTTGCGTGAGGAGAAGGAAGAGAAGCAGATTCGTCAAGCGGAAATGGAGTTGAAAAAAGGTCAAAACATGATTGATCACCAAGACGAGATTTTCTCGCGGCCTGCTCGGACTTGGTTCCAGAGTGAAAAGGATAAACAGAGTGCACAAGGTCAGTACTTTTATCAGACAACTGAGGATCATGTTTCACACCTGCTTCCAGCCAAGAGTAGACATGAGCATGAGACTGGAACTAAGACATTGACAAAACAGACAAAGGCCGGTCCAGCTGCCAACAAAGTAATGTCTCTATCTCATATTTTCCTTGTTACTTACCATTCATCAATCAAAGCGTGATAAACTTTCTGGCCTGTCAAGAAAGGCCAAGCGACGGAAATTGGCAATGGAGGCAGACAAAGAACTCGGAGATTCCAAGTCCATTAACGCTGCCATCCGTTCTGCCAAAAAGGCCTCAAGACCTGGCAAAACAGGGCTTCCAGAGCGGGTGAGACCGAAACAAGCAAACACCCCTAAATATGCCAAGAGCTCTTTTGACCAAGAGCTTGCTCATGGCGGTGCCAAACCCAAACGACACTCAAGACCGAAACAAAAAGCGAATACAAGGCACAAATGATTGGCAGCACTACTATCCCTTATTTACATGATTGAATATTGGATTGGAAAAACTAGAACATGCATGGTTAGTCATAGCGACTTATTTCACATCGTACAAAGAATGCAATGTGGGGGCATTCATCAAGATCTCTGAACTGCATTGCACATATGAGAAGAAAGAAGGAACGAAGGTTAAAACTCGAAAAGGGGTGCTAAGATGAGTTAGTGTATGTCACCAAAAGAAAAGTTTACGGGAAGGCTGAGCATCTGGCTCATCCGGATCCTTGAGGCGCATTCTTTGCAGCTGTTGGAAAAATGTGAGATTATAAAAACTGACAACGGAAGTTATCAAACGCACATCCGGGCTCATTACAGTTCGTTTATGGAACAGATCACGGATATGAGTTCGTTCGGGGAGATCATAGCCAGAGGAACTTCGACATTGGTTCTGGCACTGACTTGTTATTGATACAAATCTCCCCATCATGCTGAACTTTGCCCAGTGAATTTGTGTAGGATCACCTTCCTTGTAATCCCGATTGCTTTCTTGGGTCTTCACCATGTCGGCGATGTGAACTTCCCTAGATAGGTATGAGTGATTATTCGCGATTTTGAAAAAGAATCATACATGGCAGGGATGCACGCCCCCTTGCTATTACGCAAGGCGAGTCGATATGCTCGGTGAGCACGGATCTGTTGTAAAAGGAGCTCCCATGACCTAAGGCTCTTCGCATGCTCCGGCGATCGGCTCTTAAACAACTCCATCGTTTCATCTCCAGGGTAAGCGGCACTATTGATCCCGGCGACGAAAGCACGAAGTGCTGAGTAATTATTCAGTGTCCTTAGCCTCGCCGCAACTTCAGCCATTTTCTCCATCTGACGAGCACGTCGCGCAAGTTTATCGTGACACAATATCACAGACACAACCCTACATTCCAAATGGGCATATCATCACTTGACCAGGATTTTTTTTACACTCACCAATCACCGATATGATTAGCATATTTATTCAAAGCCACTATGGGGTCATCTGGTTTCTTCTGTTTCAAAAAGACAAAGCGCATCCAGTCCCGATTCTGCAAACGCAATGTGAATGGAAAGGATCGATCTCCAGAAAAAAAACTGACTGTGATGGCGAGGAAGTACTTGGCCTGTATGCGAGTTATCTCCTCTGCAATATCAGAAGGATCGATCATAATAAGCTCATTGGATATCCTGACAAGCTCCTTCAATTGTTGCTTGGTCGGTTGATCGTAATCTGAGGAACCACCAAGCACCAACCCCAAACTACGCATCAGGGGTCCAGGTTTGCGATCTCTAGTATTCGATTGGGATATGTTGGTTTTGACGCGGGGTGGGAGGGGAGCAGGGGGAGTTGTGTCAGGAGGTGACTGAGGTGAAGGAGCTTCCTGTTCGCACTTGTCAGGTTGTAGATCTTCGTCGTCATCTAGGAAGTCTTCTACGTCACTTTCATCTTTGATCTCCGGTTGGACACCCCAACCTGAATCCTGGTCTTGGAGCGTCGGGAGGACCTCCAGGAATGGTAGAAGCTGGGAGCCATAGTGCAGAAGGTGGGGTTTGGCTAGCATGGAACGTATCAGAGCAGTGAGCGCGCCAGCTGAACCGTTGACTGCGAAATCCGTTGGATAATCTGCGATCCAGACTTCCAAGAGACGGCATATTCTGTGAAATATTATATCTCACTGAAGACTAGTTTGGCAACAGACGACGCACCCCATTTGAGCGAAAGAGGAGAACAGGGGATCATCAGAAGACTCGTTCAGTAGATGCATTTTCTTCTGCATTGCTAGGAGCACACTCCTGGGAGTACAGAATCTCCGGTAGGTGAGTAAGAAAGACGAGACAAAGTTCGGATCTGTTCAGGTGTGAATAAATTGTCGGTTAAAGAGTATATCCCATCATACCATCACCGCTGATAGTAATAAACAGGAGCTTGTCCAAAAGGGTATCGAGAGTGGCAAACTGTGCTGATTTCCTTGAAAAAAGATCAGATCCAGAGATAAAGTGATAAATGAACAGTGACCGACAGTTTATCCTTGGGTTTATTGAGAGAAACTTTTTGAATATCATTCGCCAAGGGCCCAGTCACTCCGTCATTTCCGGTCTTGAGAATGGACTGTGGTACGGTGTTCTGATCATGAGAAGCTAAGGGTACTTTATTTTCACCATCCACCCGACCAGTGGATACTGCGCTGGGGAGCTCATTGGATGTGACTGGATTTTCCGGAGGATCTGGGAAGTAGCCGGGGCTTTGGGATTGATGATATTGCGGAGGTGGGGTCGGAAGGGGAGGTGGTCGAGGGTGGACTGTCACTGGAGTTGCAGGAGTTGACTTGTCCTGAGGAGGAGAAATGAGAATATCTGGAGAAGCAGGACTGATATGCGCATGGTCTACCACGTTGGTGGTGTCAATGGCCTCTACATCACAGTAAGCTCCACTGAAACTGATAAAAGAAAAGGAACAAACGCCTGTGTCGGAAGACTGCTTTCAAGACCCAATCAAAGGAGCGTCTGAGCTTGGCCCTCCCAGCGTCGCTAACAGTTGAAACTTCGACAAGACCAGCACGATACTGGTTCAGTAGACCACTAACGAATGCGGGCTCGATTTGAAGGTTCAAGTCTGCTTTACAAGCAAGCACAATGATCGGGAGTTTGATGGTATGATAAGCCCCTTGCAGAAGGTACCGCGTCAATGTCCTGATTAGCTGACGAACAGACATGACTCACGGACTAACTGCTCGACAGGCTTAAAAGAGCTCCGGTCTCCAGCGTCGTAACAAATAACAGCACCGTCAATAGAAGGAACAGGTTCAGGCCACAGATGATTCTTCGGAACATGCGCATCGTCAGGGCTGGTATCAATCTCTATGACGGTCAACGGGCAGTCTGGAAACCTGTCCCGAACAATTGTACCCAAACGATATGTATCTGCGCTATGTGATAAGTACAGAACGGCAGGGCATGGGCTAGAATATGAAAAGCTTACAGAGTGGTGCAGAAACACCGCGGACAGTTCTTTGGACAGTGGAGGGAAGCGGATCAGAAAGGTTGAAACCTGACAATCCCATCCGGATAGCCTGGGACTTGCCACAACCTGTCACTCCTATGACGATGAGAGTGATATTCTCATTCAGCGACGAAGCGACCTGTCAAAGCTAAGTTGGTGATCAAGTAACTAGAAAAAAAACAGACATTGGTGGGCTGTGTGTTTATGACTATTCGCCTGCTCCCGGGTGAAGATGGGGTCCCGCTGCTGACACTACGGACACGACCTACAGCTGCTGGTGGTTGTTCCTGTGAAGCAGGCAGCTCAGCGCGACGGTCAGAGGCTTTAAAAGAGGGGAGTCGGAAGCGGTGTTCCTGGTCGCGGTGGTGTTGTTCGCCAACACTGGCGCCGCGGTTGCGGGAACGCAAATCGAGGACGGAATCGCGACGAAAAGCGGAGGTAATTCCAGCGACAAAACCCCGGGTATTTGAAGACTGTGGGTCTCGAGGGGAACGGGGAGCGGGAGACGCGGCGAAGGAGTCGACGGAAATGGACTTTCTGAGAGGGGAATTGAGGGAGGCCTGATCGGGGGGGACGATGGCGAAGGGGCGGCCTGCGCCGGGGGCAGCACTGAGGTCCAGGGGGGGGAGGGAAGGGAGCTGGGGGAGAGAGGGATGGGTGGGCATGGAAGGGGAAAGAAAGGAGAGGAGCAAAGCAAACTCCCACGCACCTCTAATCTTTCCCTCCATGCCCACCGTCCTTCTCACGGTAAATTACTATCCCACACCTCCCCTACCTCCTCACCCCTCCTCAGAACGACGACGGTCCGCCCTCTCCCACAGACTCTCCCTATGTCCTCGGTCTCTATCAGACCCTTTCCACGCTCCTAGGTCTGCTCTCTGCCCCAGAAAGCCTCGTCTCTCATCCATCTATCAGGCTGGAATGTCAAGGTCGTCCTCCCCAGCACCCAGAAGTCCTGGATTGGTATCGCACCTTCCGTCTTGCGCAATCCACATCCCTCATTTATCCTCTAGGAAAGGCATACCACATCAAGGAAACCATCACGGGCGTCTACTATTATCCTACAAACCAAGGCAAGGGCGAGACATCAGCCGTCTCCCACCCGCTCAAAGACGGAGAACTGGTTCGTTCGCTAACTATGGACTCATGGTACCCCCATTGACCCCATACAGGCAGAATGGATTCTCCTAGATGGCGTACGATTCTGCCACTACACATACTGACCTATCATTAAAACATGTCCAGACGCCCGCGACGTGTGCCAACATCGCCCTTAACAATTTGTGGCCAGGCAAGATCGATCTTGTCGTGAGTGTACCTGACCCACTCCCCTCCCATTATCTGACCGGCCTTGTACTAGATATCCGGTCCCAACCTGGGCCGGAACACATCTGGTCCGTCTGATACCCGCCAGCTCTTCGACGATCACTTAAACTCTGACCCACAGCTGCTTTTGCTCTCTCTTCTGGCACGATCGGTGCTGCTCTCTCTTCATCTCTCTGCATGATCCGTTCTATCGCCCTTTCATACGGCACGGTCATCTATCCGATTCCAGCCTCGTATCATCAGCCAGCACATCGGTTAGGATGCCGAATCATTCAGTATCTTTGGCATAATTGGGGACAAGATCAGGATAGCTTGCGCAACGGCGAGGTCGACCTTTATAGCATCAATATTCCCCTTATTGACGGTCTCCTAACTGAAGAAGGCTTGAAGATATACTGGACAAACATCTGGCGTAATTCTTACGGCCGCCTTTTCAAAACCGTCTCTGTTCCTGAGCAAATTCCACCTGATGTCGTCCTCGCAGATGGGCAACAACAAAGTGAAATCAAGGGAAACAGGGCCAGTCCCGCGCCCACCAATTCAGGTAACCTCGTGTTCCGATGGGCCCCTGAAATGAAGGGGCTTATCGCGCCCTCCCCTTCCGTGCTTCCCGTCGGTTCAGATGGATGGGCGATTTATCATGGACATGTCAGCGTTACTCCCTTGTGCGCTAACTTTGGCGAGCCTCATACCTACCAGAGTATCCCAATTGAAGACAGGATCTGGAAAATCAAGTTGTAGCATAGCACGGATGTTTAATCAAATGC
>Ga0153934_1000443_pt1 | contig 12201 bp, 10 predicted proteins | sample TSNJ018MetaG_FD_104708 | JGI IMG/M metagenome (GOLD analysis project Ga0153934, IMG submission 104708) | Attine ant fungus gardens microbial communities from New Jersey, USA - TSNJ018 MetaG | ecosystem: Host-associated > Fungi > Mycelium > Unclassified | place: USA: New Jersey, Wharton State...
ATGGTAGTGTCGTTGTTAATCGTGTCTTGACAGAATCAAGGCTTTGTTCCAGATGTCTGCATTTTTTGGTGGTGAAAAAAAAAAGTATGGCCTATTCACTGTTGCTTGTTGCTTAATAGAAAAACCATCATCTATTTTTATAATTGTTCGGTGGATCACCTACCTAATGCCATCGCCGTGCGCATCTCGAGGTCAGCACGGACGGTCCCGAAAACATTCTCGGTCTATAACTTAATTATCCTGAAGAATTTTCTTATCAGTCAGAATTCAAAATTTCGTATAAATGTAGATGCATCTTGGACTTAAGTCCGAGGGAGTCGGACTAGTTTCTTCGTCTGCGTCCTATCCCCGGAAGCGCCACCTGAGCTCATCAACAGCAGAATTAACATTGTAATTGTCTTCTTATGAAACCTGTTTACTTGCTGAGTTGTGGATGCCGGCTATTGTTGGGATAAGGAAATAAACGCCACAGAATTATATTACAAAATCCTTACACCAAGGTCTACAGACATTCTAGATCGTATTCATGCAATCAGTATCTAATTGGAAGGGGGAACAAAGGATTATCGCGTGCAATCCCACCGAAACCGGATGATGGGGTGGTCCGGGGACATTTCTCTGTGCTTGCTGGAACAAGTAAGGGCACTGTTGGAATGACCGACTTGTGTCGTGTTTCACATCCTTGTTTGTTTTGTATCTATCTCATCTGTTTCACACATATACCATGCTCCATAGTGGGTCTCATACTCTGACAAGGTGCAACTCGAAGATATGAAGACCAAGACACGATGAATCCAAGGGGGCTTAAGTTTCATCAAAATGATTTCTCTTGTGTGATCTCCTGTGTGGTGGCCACTCACTTTGGACAATTCATGTGATGACACGGTTCATGCTACCGTCACACCACATGTATACTCAGATCAAGGGTATGCATGTGCTACATCCCCTTTTCTTTTTTTGAAGTGGCCCCAAAATCATCTAGTTCTACATCTCCAACCAGACTTCCACCTGATTTGTACCACCATCGGTAATTTATACAAGCGATAGCTGCGACATCCGAATGCGATTGGTGCTTTAGTAGCTTTCATCAACGTCTGGTATTCAACGAAGTATGCTGGGATCCCACACCCATTAAGGACGCAGCTTTCTTCCTGGCTGATAGGTACACTGTTTATCGCTCTCCGGCAGGATTTCGTAAAAAATCTATATTACAAGAATAGAGGGAGGTGCACTGAATTACCCGTATGATAATAGCCCGAAAACTAGCCACTTGACAGAAAATCCATAAAACTCTCTCGCCTCGTCATTTCAGAATAAATTGGCTGTTCAGTGACAATTATAAATTATCATACCTGTGCTATGTTTCTCTCGGTAATCCACTCCAAATTTTGGATAGAACTGCCAACTTAGGTTTTGAGGTCAATGGGCAACACTCAAGCAGATGGTGTCCTTTTCGCACTCTTAGTTCTTTGAAGTCAAAGCCAATACCAGGTCGACGGGAAAATCGCATTTTCCTGCTCATACGATGTTGCTTTTCAGATAATGCCATGAACGAGGACTCACCTATTGGATTCCAGGTTCATTATCACAAACAGTTCTTCGTTATTCTGATCAGTATAACCTCGCATAAGGACATCAAATATGATTCAAATCAGCCATGGGGTATGGCATACTTACGTGACAAACTCTGGTCAGCCCTTCTTCATTTCTCGAGAATCTTTTTCTTAATGATGATATTGCTGTGCTGAGGACAGATAAAAGCAAGATATCGTACAAATAGCGTGAAAATTCAGTTCCAATGAGACAAGATTTGGAGCGGTATTAACCTTCGAAGTGAGGGTTTAACGGGACTTTTGCCAAGAAAGCTATCGTGGGAGAATGAGTAAACACATGGTCCTTGGAGCAGCTGTATACAGCTCACCCTGGTAAAACCCTGTCATGTCGCTAGTAGGAGCTACTGCACCGATAACAGGACGTTGATATCACACTGAATATGTGCTTTAGATCCATGCACTCGTAGCAAGAGAGCGAACAATCCTTGCTGAGCATCAGCAAGCTGGGAAACGAGATTTCTCGCAGGGTGCGGCTCTTCAAAGTTGCTCGATATCGATGGATTTTGAGTATCAGTTCTCGACATGATCTAACAGCTAGTCAAACAATTCTATCCAAAATTCCCCCCAATGACAGGTACAGATATTCTTTATTTGGCAAATGGGGACGCTCACCTGCCCTCACAGCAAGTTGACGTATGTCTGGGAGCAATATCTCTTTCACTATGTATCAGAAGGCGGATATACATACCTTGTAATGGCAGATGACTCTGCAGGGAGGTAGGAATCATTTCTCTCGGATATCTGCGTGCTGTCTCTGAAAACACACCGCAGAAGAATACCTTTTGCATTCCTTTCTGAGCTGCAGCGCAAGGCATGTGCTTTTCACGCGGTCCTGTCCAAAAATGCCCATGAATGAATTTATATCTGACACTAGTTCAATTCTGCACCGTCTTCTTCTGCCCAAGACCATCTTTCTGCTTATGGCCTGCAAGATTCTTTTGGTCCTGTAATCTCATCTTTGATGCACACATATAACACATCTCCACCCACGGATGAACTTGCACGTGCACAATCCGAATTGACCCAGGCCAAGGACATCATGGTTCAGAATGTAGAGCAAATCTTGAGCAGGGGCGAACGAATCGAGTTGCTTGTTGACAAGACGGATGTCATGGCTGGACAAGCGACGGCATTTAGGAGAGGTGCTCGAAGCATCCGACGTCAAATGTGGTGGAGGAACAAGAAGATGGTTGGTCTTTCGGTGATTGTAGCACTAGTGAGTTGTCAACCGAGGTTGTTGAACGGCGGGCACTGACAAATCGACAGCTCCTGATCTGGATGCTTGCCGCCGAGTTTTGTGGTGCTGGATTAAATCATTGTGGTCGTAACTGATCATATTTGAGCTAATTTATTTATTGCACTAAGTCTGGTAGTCTTGTTATTCACCAGTGTCTGTGCTTATTTATTCACTGTTACGCTTTCTCCCAAGACTTCATACTTTGATCCGACCTAATCTACTCGTCTTTCTCCCCCTTATATGTAAATCTTCTTCTCTATCTCTACAGTCCGCTTGGTGATGTATTATATCATCAGCTCGATATGATGACGAGTGTCAAAGCATTGCTCATTCTTCCAGTTCTAGCAACAACTTTGTCCTATTAATAGTGGGGTAGGCTTCGAGTCTTTCTGTTCGTCTCTGATCATCTGTACCCTATCAATGTCCAGAATACGTCACCATCTCTGACGTTGACAATCCATTGTTCATTCTGTCAACGGGTGGGATTGAGTATCTAGAAGGAGAGAGAAAACTTCTGATACGGACTTATTTTTGGACTTTTTTTGAGATAGAATAGTAGTTGTGATAGCCATGCTGCCTTTTTCCATGATCGAACCATTTTGTTCTCGAAAAAAAGGGAAGAAATAGACCACAGACAGGTGGATGATACTTCTTTTTCAGAAGTCGATTTGGGATGACCCTCCTACAGCCCACGGCGTGGCAGCTGAGCTGTACATAATGAAACATGTCTTTCCCAGATCTATTACCAGGCTCGTTGTCTCTTTGTGACTTCTATCCTTGTACAAAGCTGGAGCATTAATTTGTCAGCTGGAAATATCATTGAACTTATTTTTTATTTTTGTAAACTTTTAGTAAAAGTCCAAACGAGCTCGAAACCATGCATAGGGCTAAATAAGATGATATACAAGGTATGTGTGTAGTGAGTACAAGAGGTCAGTGCAGCATGATACACTTCAAAGACGATAAAATCAAAACCAACTTTGTCATACTTGGAAGATGTGATCATCATATTGACTATCGACAAAGAGGAACGACGAAGAACTAGAAAGGGAGGGGAAGATGGGTCGACGAACAAAGCAAATTATTTGCTTTAACCTAGGGGAGGGAAACTGATCCAGCAAAACAATATGCACTAAAACATAGCAAACGAATTGCAAACTGTACCAAGTCAGAATACTGGGAGAAGGATTGGGGTTTGGGATAGATTTGTGGTTTGTTCTGTGACTAGTAAGGCGCTGGGGTGCGTATATTATGTGCTTCCCGGGCATTCATCCTCGTAGACGAGATACCCGAGGTACTGGTGGACACAGTTGAGTTGGATCGACCGAGTGACTCAGATTCAGCAAGTCTCTTTCGACGTTCGCGTTCTTGCTCCTTCTTCTCCTTACGTTCCCTTTCCATTGCCATAGCGGCATTGCTGGCACGAGATATGACAGGTGCTGATATTGATGAGTATGTAGAATGGGCAGAAGGAGTGGCAGCTCCTGCATAACCGGTCACTACTGGAGGAGAGACTCTGGCATGTTCTTCGCCTTGCTTGGGCGAAACGACCGAGTTCATTCGGGCTTGTGGATGCGTGTTTCCGTAATCAGAATCGACTCGCAAGGCCTCTTGTCGAGAATCTTGTTGTGGAATCTCTCTGGTCAAAGAAGAGTAATTCGACGACACGTTAGGAAGAGAGGTCGAAGTGTTGGGTTCATCCTGGAGAAGATCGCGTAATCGCGATTTTAACGACTCAGGCTCCCGATTTCGAAGGCTGCTCTGGCCAGACACGGGATTATAGGCGTCGGGAGCATTGTTATAGGATTGAAGAGACGGACCATAACTGGAAGGACTTGAAGAGGCAGGGATAGTTTGTGACCTACTCCTCCCGGGACTCAGGGGTGTGTCAGAGAGGCTTGATGTTTGAGGAGAAGATCTCCCTTTGGCTGGCAGGACAGGAGTTGGGACAGAATTGGTGATCGCAGGTCGAGGTGTTTCATGTATACCGTTGGTCAAGTGACTGACTTCCTCACAATTACATGTTGAGGGGTGTCCGTTGGGAGCACTGCACCCTGTCAAAGGGGCAGATGGAACCTCAGAGCGCAAAGGAGTGGGGGATCGGTCTTGGTGAACAGAGACAGCCGTTGTTTGATCAACTCCGCATTGTATCTCCCGATCTTCATCGTCACTAGGAAGGGGAAGTGCATCAGGTAATTGCCCTGTAAACTGCGGTAATGGCGATATCAACAGACTGAAGGGATGCTGTACTGCTGCCTCCTTCAGGTTTGTTTGGTCGAGCTCGGTCACAAAGCGAGGTTGGGGGGTCTCCACCAGATCAGGCTCAAGGTCTGGATCAGGAGTTGTTGGTCCCGATTGGAGAGTCGAAAGCGTCTGCATTCGCGTGATTTCGTCCTGGAGTCGCATCCACTCCTGAACAACAAAGTTGTACTAAGAGGATGGTTACTACTTGCCCGCAGAGCCAAATTTGGTTACTTACCTGCCTGGAGATTGAAGGTGTCAGATCAGGAAGCTCAAAAAAACTAGCTACTTACTGAACGATAGCCTCGTATGCTGTGTGAGCTCTCGAGCAGTGATCTCGGAGTATCTTCTCCACATGATGTGCTGTCTTTTGCTCCGATTTACGAGTGCTTCTGATCTCTATCAGGCGTTGTTCAAGGTCTTGCTTCTCAGAGCGCAGCTGGTCGATTTGACTTTGAATAAGATTGTTGCTCTGGGTCTGAGCCACAAGATTCCCTTTGACCTTGTACAAATAGCTCATTAATCGGCTGATGGTCCGCAGCTCGGAGAACTAATTGAAGCAAGATAAACAAGGGATCTGTAAGAATGGGTTCAAATATACACCCACCATAGACCGTGGTTGACTACTGAGAAATGCTTTGCACCCTTCAAGAAGCCCCTTAAGTTCTACTTCAGAGCAGCCGTGATCGAGAGCTTTATCGAAAAGGCCTAGAAGTCTCCGCGCCTCTTGCTCTGACTGAGTGATGTTCAAGGGTGAGGTCATAAGGACTCCTTTCGGAGCATCATCGACGTCGAGGTGAAGCTTTACGACAGAAGTGAATGGCGTCCGACACAAAGGGCAGAGATTGGTAGGAATGTTGGGAAGACAACTGGCGTGTGCCAAAGGTGGCGAAGGTCATGAGTCTCCAGAATTCAGTGGTAATGGACGACTTACACATAGCAGAAGATATGGCCACACTGCAAAGAGCAAGGTATTTTGGCAGGATCTTTTTTAAAAACTTCAAGGCATATACCGCAGGATGAAGTCGAGGTGAGAGCAATCATAGATCGGGATGAGTAACAGCAGGAAAGACAACGAAAGGCAAAGGTTAGGATATAAGAGTAGCTCAAAACGAACAGCCCACAGGGTATATGAAGGTGGACAAAACTTGTAAGGTGGACAGGGCTGAAAGAAGAGACGAGATGGGGATAGAACAGACTGGTGACATGCAGCAAACATCAGACCGGCTGGTTTAACTTATAAGCAGGGCACGAGGCACCCAATGTGAGTTCCATTCAAAGAGAAAACCTCTTACGGAAGACATCACGTACTTGCCTAAACCGACTAGTTCCGGATCCCTGGATTGCTTACATGCGTCTTTGCACCTGTTTGCCAGTGCACCCCACGTCAAGTCGAGAAAAGAAAATTGGCTGCATAGATAAATAAAGAGTCATTATTGAAGCTCTAGTTTTGCTCAAGATCCAAGACTTCCAGGAGCGCAGTGGAAGGATCTCTACTTTGTCTGGATTGTTGCTTCTCATCTTCACTACATCTACCGAAGCACGTTGTGATATTCATTCTAATTACTTTGATAGAGGCTTGGCAGCGATATTTAAAGAAAATACTAGGTGGTGCGCTGAAGCAAAAATATGTCCTGAGATACTGGGTAGAGCAGCGAACTCGTCCTTCCCTCCAATTCACCTATTCATTTGAATATTTCAAGTACTTCGACTGAGGACAAAGCGCACCTTGGTTCCTTACTCCAACAGATTTCCTACCTCCTTCTCCTTTTTCTCGAGTTCTCTCAACCATTCTTTGTCAATGCATTCCGCCCACTTTCTGCCGAGCCTTGAGTTAGAAAAGTCCAGGATCGTCGAGATTTGGGGAGCCTTAATCACCACTCTGCACGGTGGTACATACACATCTTTCCTGTGCTCGACTGGGACCCAAAACAGTAGCTCATTGTCCTGGTCCATAACCCATCCATTTATCATGCCTTGCATCATAAGCTCATGTCCATCGATAGAATTCCAGTGCTCAGTTTTGAGGTCTGCTATTTCCCATGTTTTCAGACCAATGTCGGACCGATAGCATGCCAACGCTGTTCCATCTCGTATAAATATCATATGTACATTTTCTTGACCCAAAATTTGACCGTACAGATGACCGTTATAGACATCAAAGAGGTGAATTGCGCTCCTGTGTTTGAACTCAAGAGCAATGAGTCCGTTGGGGAGGGAATGGTCAATGGGAGCAGGTGAGAGGGCAATATCATATGGCGGGGACGCTGGAAACTTGGAAACGAGCTGGCCAGTTCGGTTATCCCAGACTCGGACATGGGAGTCATCGGGGGACCAACATGCAGAGAATTTCCCGTCAGGTGAGTACGCAGGTGGGTACATAGGTGACTGACAGATATGCACTTGATCGTCAAAGTGGACAAGATCAAACTGGGCAGTGTCGTGATTCCATGAATAACAGTTGACAAAGGAAGGAGATTCGGGAGTGTCGTGATCCCGTATATGGCAGGAAGATACATACATGATGACGAAGGACAAGCCATCGGGTGCCAGGTATAAGTTATTTGGCCTCCCGAAGTTTAAAGAATACGTGCATTCAAAACCTGCAGGATCCTTCCAATACCAAACTTGGAGCATTTTTAAGCCATAACGTGTGACGGCAAACGTAACCGGGTCATTACATGTTTGGAAGGCGACGCCCGATCCCCGGGCCTTTTTTCTCGGCCAGGGCTTGAATGAGACGCGTTTCTCCAGGTGAATTATATCCCATATGGTGATGAGATATTCAGACAAAAACGCTACCTGGCTTTCATCTGGGGAAAATGCAATATCCGTGCCGTCTTCGTACTCGACATCTGTACGCGCTACGACTTCCCCAGTATTTGCATCTAGGATCTTGATGTTGTAAAATTCCGATGCTGTAACTGCCACCTTTCCAGAGGGTGAAATTCTAATAACTTGTTGCGTATAAGTATCATCTTGAGCGTCAGCCCGATTTCCTGTCAGATCCTCTAGGTCTAGGTTCCACATCCTCATACTTCCACCATAATATCCAACTAAAAGCCTGTGGCCATCGCGTGATGGACAGACACTCGTTACGTATAAACCTACTGGAGACTTCGCCTCCCAGACCATTTGTGAGCCGGTCGTAGAGACATCCCATATCTCCACTGTGTGATCTCGTGGGATAAAAAGGTAATTGGTGAGGGGTGAATGAACAACATGTGGCGCACAGTCGAAATCATGGCTGAAGGATACCATCTCTTGTGTGTCCAATCTCCAAAGGTAAATATGACGAGGTTTTTTCTTGAATACGGCCATCAAAGTGTCGCTAGTTGGAGAAAAGCGGAGGAATGACAATTTTCCACGAGGATATGCAAATCATTGGGGATCCCTGACATCTTCCAAGTTCTATAATTCAATGACTTTCTCAGACTTTCTTCCTACGGCCAGAAAACGCCCATCAGGTGAAAATCGGCTGACATCAGCATCATTCACCTCCAACAGCCTGTTGGATATTAGTGTACCACTGCTAGCATCCCAGACCCGGACTAGAATATGATCTCTAAAGTCGTCGGAGGCATTTTCATCTTCAAAGTCGTCGAAGGCATCTTCATCTTCAAAGTCGTCCAAGGTACCTTCATCTTCAGAGATATCCGAGGCTTCAGAGCTGCCCGAGACCATATTTTCTTCCAAGGTTTCTAAGTCAGTCAGCTGAAAGGAGCTTTCATCTTCATCTATCCAATGTGTGGAGGCAATTCTTCTACCCTGATGAATGAAGGCGTAATTACAGCCCTGGATTTGAAACTATTCCTCACCCATCTCAATGTCCCAGACTACTGCATGAGTGGCAAATTTGACTAGAATATGCTTCCCATCAGGACTGAAGCGGGCATCATTTACAAACCCATAACCAGGCAGCTTGAATGGACCCGAAATGCAATAGCCTGTTTCAGAGTCAGACATACATAATTCCACGAAATGGTCCTAATATGGAAGCAAATGTACTTTCATCCGGCGAGAAGACCATATACTCCACCCGATCCTTGTGGTGCTTTGCAGTGAATGCCATCATGGACCATTGACTGGGTTTCCCTTGAGTGATCGCAAGAGTGTTGGGGACCCTCGGACAGTACTTTGTGGCAACATGAGATTGCTCAGGCGCGAAGGGGAGTGCTGAGATATAAACATGAGGGGCGGACTGAGAGATTGGATTGATGAATGCAAAAACGAATCGGGGAGCATCGTGGATAAACAGTGTCAGCTCATGATCAGGGTTGAGGGACTGGCCAGCCAACGTCAGATGTATTTCAGAGAAATGATCTGGAAACACACCTGCCATGTTAAAGCTCTTCTGAGGATCAGATATGCTTCATATGCGTTCCCTGTCAGGCTCATGACCTCCAACCAGAACAGTAACTTCTCGTACATCACAAATTTCACTGCCTCCATCATCTTCTCGTCAGAGGGAGTCTGGATAAGGTGGTCTACCCAGAACAAAGATGAATATAAGATGAGAGGAGGGATAGTGGATTTGACAGTAGACTGAATATTAATATTCTCTATGACTGAAGACTTCAAGTTGCACATATTGAAATGGAGCTTGGATGATACAAGGGTTTTCAAACACAACACAGAAAGTTGACGTTCGTTATGGCCTCGATCTTGGACAGTGGAAAATTCAGGTAACTCTTGTACAAAGAAGGTTGATAGAAGAAAATCCTTGAACGAGCGATGGTGAAAATGAAGAATAGGACCGGAGTCAATGACGGACGCAAGACCCTTGCGGATAAGCCCTAGCCTGTTTGCATCTGAGTCTGGTATCTTGACTTGGGGAAGTATGATAAGCGCATTATCATCAAGCGGTTGCTTGGAAAAGACCATTGCACCCATAACCGAGGCGACTGCTCCGATCTCTTCCTCTTCGAGATCATGTCGGAATGATGCTTTGATAATAGTTGAAAACAGGGAATACAAGCTTGTCAAACCCTTCCCATCACCCTTTTTAAGCATGGCAAACCGGCCTTCGGGATCGAGTTCGAGGAAGTTGGCAACCGTTGTTGCCCAGATAAATCTGCCGGCAGCACGAGGAACCAGGTAATCAAGAGCCTGTTCGATCAATCCATTGTTCATGTCCATATTCTCGAGGCACGACTTGAGGAATGTACGGATGTCATTTGAGACACTGTCCCCCGGCTTGACTTCATAGCCAGAAGGAATATCGTGGATGCTGATGGAATCAGAAAAGGTAATACGGTCATCTGGCCGGCTAGTGATGACCGACTTGAACTTCTTCAAGTGATCAACCTGAATCCAACGCTTGAGCGTATGCAATAGACTTTGGAAATCCTCCCCAGACGCGTCGTGCCTCGGGCCACCACACTCATCCAGTGCATCTATCACAATCACTGGAAGCTCCTCACGCGGAATAGCATCATCCAGCGCAGATAGTGGTACCTCGATGAGCAATTTGAAAAGCCGATCAATGTCAGATGAATTGCCCTTGATTTCCTTGATCTAAGTGTTGGCGAAGGGAAGGGAACAGGCGGGCAAGATCGCAGGCAACAGTGCACCAGAGGGTCTTGGTGGTGAGGGTAGAATGTGTGTGGTTGAATCGGTATGCGATTACACGGCGCTTCTGGTCCACTAGCCGATTGGCAATGCTAGCTGCCAAGGCAGATTTCCCAACGCCAGGGGATCCCCTTATCCAAATCATACTGGGGCTATTGATGTTCTTGATCTCGTGCTCAATCTCCTGTAAGAAGGCAGTGCGGGTGCCTTCCATACATGATTTGCGTAGAGGAAGCCTATTCTCCCCAAGGGTGCTCACCAAATCATCCAGCTCCTTGTCGGCAACCGTTTTCACATTTTTCGTCATAGTGGCTGATGGCAACCACAAATCAGTCAGATTGAACAATGAATATCAGGCACAAAAATCATACCTTGCTCTGCTTGGATCTCTAGATCCCAGTTAAAATTTTTCGCGAAAGCATCCAGTTTCTTCCGCAATTCAATAGCTTTGTCCTCATGAGGATGTGTTTGGCTGCGACCAACGGCTCAGTTGTCAATCCATCTCATGCAACTTAATACACACCTGACCAGCTTTTGAGCCACTGCTCAATAAAGTCGATCACTTCTTCTATCATTCCAGGAAGTTCACTGATAGTAGCACGCAGTTCGTTTGATTTTGGAACTTCCTTGAACCGTTCCATCTGGGAAGCTATCCTTGTGATGTTTTCTGCCATTTTTTTCATTTCTCTGTAAGATCCCTCTTGAGCTTTGAAATGCTGCCAAATTTATCAGTATTATTCACGTTGAAAATTGGAAAGGTAGCCAACTTTGTAAACAACATCAATGCAAGAAAACACCGATTTCACTATAGAATTCAGCTGCTTCGAGTCAGATAACGTGCATGGGTGCTAGTCAATGATGATTTATCCCACTGATAGCTGTTCTGAACTCAACCAACATCCCACCCACATCATTTGCAGAACCGAGACGATACATGGTAGGCCGGAAAGTGTTCAGGTCCTCAATTGTGCTCTTGATTTGTCCATCCAGGGCGCTCAGGTCACAGTTGTCAGCCTACATTTAGACTTGAGCAGGCTATCTACATGTTGACAACAACCATGATAGCATACCTCAGCAACGATCCAGAATCGTAATCCTGCAATTCCATTGAGGAATTCCACCTTAAAATTTGCTGAAAGTATTCTGAGCAGGTTTGGAGCAATCGAGGAAAAGATAAACTTACATTTGGTTCCTTCCTGTGTTTCAGATACCAGGTGATCCCATAGATCGTCAAACTTAACGCTGGCTTTACACAGAGGATCATCCTCTGAGAAATCCCCAAGACTGGAGATCTTCCATCGCAGAGGATGCTTTCTGTGTATCTCAATATCCAGGTCACTTCCTTGCTTGACAATACTACATTGTGCGAATGGTTAGCATTGCTTAGGCATGTGGCGTTTAACTCACCATTTGCTTGTCAATTTAAGATGCTGCTCTCCCTTGAAGTTTTTCTTGAGTTTCCCTTCAGTGTCTCGGAGATGACTGGGACCATTCGCCTTGTCGGAGTGCTTGACAACCAATGATTGTGGAAATTCATGA
>Ga0153934_1000446_pt1:0-5000 | contig 12171 bp, 6 predicted proteins | sample TSNJ018MetaG_FD_104708 | JGI IMG/M metagenome (GOLD analysis project Ga0153934, IMG submission 104708) | Attine ant fungus gardens microbial communities from New Jersey, USA - TSNJ018 MetaG | ecosystem: Host-associated > Fungi > Mycelium > Unclassified | place: USA: New Jersey, Wharton...
GTTGTTCAATCTCCAGGAACTACACTCTTAGATGCAGCAGCATCCATCCATCGGCAGCTCCCGTACGGACGTTGACATGCTTCGCGAAGGTCTCCTTCTTTACGACGAAATTGAGATCGAAAAAAAAGGGCATTTAGCTCTAGACTTTTTGATGAGGACAGGGTTTTTTACCGGCTGGGCAAGATCAATCAATAATTCGCTTCGGCTTAGGTCAACCAACCCAAGCTCGATTCGCTCCAAATTCCCACAGTGCCTTCCTTGGGAACGGTGACCCCTATCTTCAGGTCACTCCAGGCTCTACCGGAATCGAGCGTACCTTGGGACAGGCGCTACAAAAGGCGACGGAAGCGGGCTTGTCTGATGAGGGGACTTCGTAAACTATATAACTTTGAAGCTATTACACCCAAAGGGGTGAAATCACAGAAGGAGGTAACCCTTACTTCAAGACACATGGTGAAGAGCACCGGTCAAGCTCACACACAAGAGGACGAAAAATTGATCTGCTGCTCGATCGGAAATATAAGGGAAGCGTTGGTAACCGAACTCTTATAAAGCACTGACTTCTTCCCTTTCCCCGCGCTCGTGCCTTCCCCAGAAAGCTCAGATGCGAAGAAGGGACCATAGCCAAAGTTCGGGTTCGGTGCGATAGGATGAATAAACCCGAAAGCATTGATTGAGGGTCTCCTCTTTCCTTTCTTTATAATCCGAATCCAAATCCATGTCGCCCTCCCTAACCCTAGTTACTTGAATATCATACCTGGAAAGAGTCAACGTCAAGCCTGAGCTAGTCTAAGAGCTAGCGATTCTCACCCTAGGGTTAGGTATCATAATTACCCAATCCACCTTTGCACGCTGAGCTGCCAATGAGAAATCAGCCCTGAGTAGCCTCTCCTCCTGCCTTTCAGATTCCAAAGAGATCAAGCTCTCATTAAAAGGATCAACTTTAAGAGCATTTTGTGTATCCTGCAGCTGCTTTAAAACATCTTCTAGCCGTCCTTGAAGTCCCCCAAACTTGCTATGATGCAGAAGTTTGAGTTTTTGTTTGACAGCTCCAAGCTTCTTAACCAGTATATACATAGGATAGCCTGTAAAAGGAGTCGACCGAGCTTCTGTAACCATCTGTAGGTATCCAGGATCTGAAATCCACATATTACAGAACTTAAAAGACTTTATCCCAGTCCATCCAACAGTATGAAATTTCACCACCCCCGGAGAATGATCAGATGAACCACAATTCAAAAATTCAGTGATGATGGAAAAACAGAAATCCAAGCAGAGTTTACAACAACTCTATCAAGTTTGCAATACATTGACGAGAAGCCCGATTGCTGATTGCACCAAGTGAAAAAATGCCCTGTATAATGCAAATCAAAAATCCCCAAAGATCCAAATAGAGCTTGCAACTCCCTAGTATCAATGGAGCTATCACAGCCCCCTGTCATTTTCTCATCGGCTGACAAAATAGTGTGAAAATCACCACATAATATCCAAGGTCCCTGAATGGTGGCCCCCAATCCCATAAGAGTCTGCCATAATTGATCTCTTTGAGCACATGTATTGAAGGCATAAACTCTCGTGCAGAGAAATGAAGAATTATCAAACCAGATTAGACACCTCAACATGAAGAAGTTGGTCATCCTGTACAATCTCTGTGATCTTGAACTTTGAACAATCCCAAGTAAGCCATATTCTACCATTATATGCTGAATTATAGTTACTAATCCAGCCCCAAGAACAAGCTATTCTTTTCATAATCGAAACACTATTCAACTGTTTATAACACGAGTTTCAAGAAAAGCCATAATCTCCATTTGATTTACAGCTAAGAACCTCCTACATTCCTGCAGTCTAAGAGGGTCATTTAACCCTCTAACATTCCAAAAAGCAAGAGAGGTCATAGTAAAACAGTAGAGGTACCTCCAGCCGCATTTTGCATCTCTGCTTTGCCTTGAAGCATTTGCTGATCCATTTGAAGAAGTATCCTGGTTCATCAAGCATGCAACTGCTATTGCTCGACCAAGCACTTCACCAGATAATTCCACATCATGCTCATTAGTGGAGGTCTCCACCTTCATTCCTTCTACCCTGTTTTTAGAGTCAGTATTCTTCTGTTTTTCTTGCTGCACAACAGGTTGCTGCATAACAGGTTGCATTATGTCTTGCTGCACAACAGGTTTAGTAGGCTGCTGCACACCTGGATTCTTTGCTTTCCATTGCTTTTTGAGAGGGACCACACACTTCTCAGCAAAGTGTCCCAAAAGACAACATTTAGAGCATTTCACCGGCAACCATTCGAATGAAATAGCTTGCTGCACTAAACCATGAGGCATCATAATAGGGATGAATGTAGGCACGGTATCAGATATTTCCATCTCAACTAATACACGTGCATAGGCTAGACGCTCCTTAGAAGCAGTTAATTTGTCCGTAGCAAGAGGCTTACCCACAAAGCTTAGCACCTTCTCCAAAGTGACTTTGTTCCACAAACTCAAATGCAAGCCTGGTAACTTTACCCATACTGGCACCCTTTCCTAGCTCTTTTCTGCGAATCATTTTTCTTAATTGAATAAGAGAAGAAAGGCTTTCTGGCCTACTGGTTCTTCCCTGGACTACTGAATCTGGATCTGGTTCAGAACCAAACCCGGATTGGCACCTAACTCCTACTGGTTGGCTTTGCTTGGTTTTTGGAATATGATTGCCAACTCAACCTTCTTTTGCTTGACTTTACGTCTTAGAGAATAAGATGAGAAACCCCCTTACTAGTTCCTAGTTTCTAGGGCTTTCTGACTCTGATCAGAACCCTTTGCTCCTGCTTCCCTACTAGCGCCTACCCCTTCTTATCGCCTGCCGGGAACCTTTTCTTTTGGGCTCGGAACCAACCTGACAAGCTTTTCTGAGCCTACTAACCCTACTGCGAATTACCATCTATTCATTAAGACTAGTAATTGCCGGTTGCATTTCACAATCTGATTGTGTGCCTACTAAACTGTACCCTTGCTTTCAGCAATATACCAGTCCTATAAGCAGCTTTCCTGCCTACAAAAGTAGACCCCTTGCCTAAGAGAAGAGCCTAGATCTAGAATCTGATGATTACCCCCTTTTAGATCTTATTTCATATGAGGATTCAGAGTTTGAAATTACGGTAAGAGAAAGAAGAATAGATTGAAGAATCCGATTCAGACCTAGCTGTAGGAGATAGGATCGGCACCTAAACCTAACTTCTCTTGGCTAGGTTAGGGAATATGATTAAGCCCAGTCCCTTGCTTTTACCTACGCGTAACAGCCTCTACTTACTGCCTGAGTTGCAGCAATTCTCTTCTCTGTCTCTACTTCTTGACTTGCCATTAGGTTCTTGTTGGTCCCTCACAGATTGAGGGCATCTGCCTTTGAGTAAGCAAACTTAGCACGCATATCTCATAAAAACGAGTGCGATGCATATCGAATAAAGCGGGCATCCTTTGATTGCTTACACCTTCAAGCTTTCGTTCAACAGTCAGGGATTCTCCCTCACTTCTTTTTATATCGCTCGTGCCTAACAATAACTCATGAACTGAGGAAAGATTCGGAATCGGAAAATAAGAAGCCTATCGCAGAGATGTTTAAACGAGTGGTTTTACCTAGGTGAATCTTCCTTTCAAACTGACGACAGGTGAACAAGTATAGAAAAAAACTGCTAATATTGAATGTTAGCTATGTTAGACCGACAGCCCTGGAGGGAAAAGGAACTCACTATAGTATAGGGCTGGTAGCAATGCAATGGAATTGGTGGGTGTTATCTAGCTATCCACGGCCGGAGTTTGAAGCACTTGGCTGTCCCCACGTCATTGGCTAGTCCCCCGGCCAGATGAATCTACCTCATCAGCCATGGGCGGCTGTGGGTGTACCATTTGGCTATGACTTGGTCCTTCGATGTAGCGACGTATGCGGGTCCCTTCATTTCCCCGCATCAGGCTTTCGGTTCCGTGCTTAGGAGAATGAGCAGCAAGGTAAGAGGATGGGATATGGATCGTTTTCAGGGTCAACTATTCATATCTGTATAACGTCCTCCCTCTTTTGACAACAAAAAGAAAATCGTCAGCATATCTGACGTAGAGGAATCGATGTCTTTCTATTTCTAGAAAATGATTGGAATAGTGAGTTGGTAAAATAAATAAAGACGCTGATCGTAGACCAGCCTTGGGCTTTCTTTTTACACAAGAACCAACCTCTTTACCTTCCTTATCTCTTCTTATCTCTGTTCTTAAGAAAGCCAGCCGCTATGAATGATATTACGGAAGTCATATCATTACCTTGACCTATATGCAATCCTATTGTGGAGTTTCAAAGAGCGTGATCAATGTTCTTTTCGCAACTGAGAATATCTGCTTTAATAAGTCAATCAATCTTTCCCAACCTTCGACATGAGCAAAGAGGGTCAGTGCTCCTCTACCTTTATGAAACCTATGAGAATAAGTCAAGAAGAGAACCCATATGCAGTCTCGCTTTCTCTATTGAGTCAAACGGACCACATTGTAAGGTGCAATACATTGCTAGTACATGGGGCTGCATGGTCTGAGTTGTGTATGGGGATAATGGTCATGGCAGAAGGGAAGTGCTTTGGGCGGATCTATCCTCTTATGCCTCGACCATTAGAGGTAGTCCCTGGCTGGTTGTTAGGGACTTTCATGCTATCAGAAGACATGATGAGAGAGTAGAGGGCTCGAATGAGTGGCTAAGCTGGATGGACTCTCTGGATGAATGCATCAACCAGGCAGATTTTGATGACTTACGATTTTGAGGTCAATTCTTTTCTTGGTCTAACAGAAGGGAGGAAGGCCCGATTCTCAGGTTGATCCGGTCTTACTCTTACTGTTGGATTGATCTGGGCTTCCCAACTCATGGAGGACTGGGTGGACTATTTCTTCGTGTTGATGGCTATATTCCATATTGAAGTGGACTGGCTATTGTAGTATTCGATAGAAAGAATCAACAGCATTTGAGTCGTACGCAGCTTGCAACAG
>Ga0153934_1000446_pt1:10000-12171 | contig 12171 bp, 6 predicted proteins | sample TSNJ018MetaG_FD_104708 | JGI IMG/M metagenome (GOLD analysis project Ga0153934, IMG submission 104708) | Attine ant fungus gardens microbial communities from New Jersey, USA - TSNJ018 MetaG | ecosystem: Host-associated > Fungi > Mycelium > Unclassified | place: USA: New Jersey...
TTCCTGCGACAGCCAAGACACCAAAGACTGATGCTACTGCGAGGGCTGCGGATGGATACCTTGTTATGACGTCCGACCCATAACTTTCAAGCCCAGGCTCTACGCCAGCCAATAAAGATTTCTCTCGGAACAGGTTATGAATCCTCTCTTCCGGCTTCACTTGTGATAGTTAGCTTACTCATTCCCTCGCTTGAAGGCTGGGATCAAATCAGAATTAAGCATCTTGTCCCTGCCAGTAGTTCCGAGTACTGACTTTCTTTCGACAAAACAGATATGCAAGACTATGCCGGATCCGGAATTAGAGCTATTTCTGCAGCGACGCCTAAACCAGCTGAATCAGGGAGAATCCCAACTGGTCCTGGTTCTCCTTCTCTTACCGAATTACCTATGAAGTATTCTATTCTTCCTGCAACTAAACCTGGGGGCTTCGACGACGAGGTTCTATCTGGCCCATATCCTCGGGAATCGATCGAGACTTCAACCCCGAAAAACAACTCCCCTTACTGCGGACAAACCCGAAACACGCTTTAGACCCACCCCAGGATTGGATGCACCAACTCCGCCCGATGCTTCACCTGCCTTAGCCCCAGCTTCCCTTGTAGCTATTTCTGCTGCTACGACAGCGACAACGACAGCTGCTAGCTCCTCTCCTTACCTTGCTAGTTCTGTTCTCGCTGGACCATCCGATTAAGGGCTTGATTCTAACGTGGGGTAAGGTAAGATTCCAGGATTTCTTTTCGTCGAAGAAATGTCTGTCGTTCTGGTACTAGGATTAGGATCTATCAAGTGTGCCAAGAGTGGTTGGCTCATATCTTTATGGTGTCATTCCCTAGCTTGTTGCAATTTGTGCGGATACATTCGTCGATGTAAAGGGATTACTCCCGATGTGATACTTATTCAACATGAAATGGCTTTACGTCGATGTACACTCTTTCCTCGGCTACTAATCCTATTCCCGAAACAACTGCACCAAATACAGGTACTTTAGCCGCGGATACCTTAGGATTTCTCTCTCGAGTTGAAACTGCCCTATCCTATCCCACTGTCCCTATTGATTTTGCTGGCGAATAAACAAGAGTTCTTGTAAAGACTTCCACTCCTAAAACAGATGGAGCTGGGGATGGGGACTGACGCCTGACAGACTAAGAAGCTTCTTTCGAGACTTCCTTTCGCGCGTGAGCTTACTCTGGTCCCGGTCCTTAAACAAGGGATTGGATTGACGCTTGACTTCCACTTCTGTAGCTCACTCTTTTGACGTCCCAGGCCTTGCGCCTATTGGTGGGGCTCCTTCTGAACTCACTGCCGGGGACTCTACTCCTATTAAAGCTTCAGCTTCCCCAGATCCATTCAAATCGGTTCTTTCTGTCTCTTTCTTTAAAGACTTGAACGCGGGCGGATCTATGTTTAGCATTCCCTACATCGCTTGTTCGACCACTTGCTCATGCACTTTTTCCATCCGACGACTTGGCCTTGGCTTCCGTGGGCTAGCTCTTATACCGGCCCAGTCCTATTGGTCAACTAGGGATTCTTCCGACCCTTAAACTGCTGGGTCATCGACTGAACTCTCCGGTTTAGACTCCTACGAAATAGCAGGAGAAAATCAGACTGAAGGTTTACTGATTCATTAAAGTCACAGATCGGATCGAGAAGCCGAGGGCCAAAAGAGCTGACCTTATGGTCGAGCCGGTAACCTGATCGGTGTAAGAACCAATCTCCGAGCTGCAATGAAGTTGTTTTCCAAAGTCTCTATATGCTTAACACATGAATTTCGAACCGTCTGTTTTCGGAGTAGTTGTCCCACCAGTGAAGTGTGTAGAGGAGACATCCACACGCCCATTTCGGATAAATAGAATATCTGGCCTGTTCTCGGTAGCTGCCATCTTTTCTCTACCTGGAGTAGCTGGTTTTGGTGGTGTCCAACCCGTATAGAGTAAGTACCATCTTTCTTCTTTGATCCCGGAACTCTATCTTCTCGTTTTTTTCTGCTTTAATGTAGCTTAGCAGCTGTGTTAGGTCTTTCATGAAGGAAAGTGGGATATAAAGCTTATTCACTTTCTGGAAAGGAAGTTGGGAGAATTGCTTTAGAAAGTGTATTATAAAGTTCTGGATCGGTGGGGACAGAGTCTGTGGGTAAGGCGGTTTCAGCTTCTTCTTTCCCGAAAGCCATATGA
>Ga0153934_1000447_pt1 | contig 12159 bp, 10 predicted proteins | sample TSNJ018MetaG_FD_104708 | JGI IMG/M metagenome (GOLD analysis project Ga0153934, IMG submission 104708) | Attine ant fungus gardens microbial communities from New Jersey, USA - TSNJ018 MetaG | ecosystem: Host-associated > Fungi > Mycelium > Unclassified | place: USA: New Jersey, Wharton State...
AATTCAAATAAATTCAGGATTCAAGAAAAATCAGAATAAATCAGAATAAAGTTGAAGGAAACTGTACCTACCCCAAGTTTTTTCAATATACTTTTTTACTTTAAATTCTTAATAAACTCAGTAAAACTCAGTAAAAACTAAGAAAAATTAATACAAAACAGACAGTGAGCAAAGCAAGCTAACAAACAACACTACCTGCTATTATATAGTCTGTTGTAGGAAGAGAGCATAGCGAACTGACAGACAACACTACCTACTGTTACACAGACTGTTGTAGGAAGGGAGCACAGCATACTGACTTCAACACAATATTAACTCTACTCAGAATTAGTAGAGAGTTTAAGTTGGGCCAGAGGCCCAGGTGAAAACCTCGTAGTAACTCCGCCACAGATTTGCCACAGATTTATCATATAAAGAGCCACTCACTTGACACATGACTTGAGTAGCTCTTTCTGACCTGATACATAACTTAGCAGACAGACTCTATGTCTGCAAAAGAGGCTCATCAACGTCTTACATTTCCCTCGATGCTTTGCCCGATGAGCTTCTAGTTGAAATTCTGCGACATGCTACCTGGGTGCCTTATGACATCGCGCCTTCGGATCTTGTCGCGAAGCGGCTCCAAAGTGCACCAGCAAGAAAACAACAAAGAGACTATATGCAATCTTTGGCAAGTGTCATTTGATCCCGCATCATCTCCACTTCTGAAACTCTACCAGGTGACGAAACGGTATGTGGTTCGAGTGTGCAAGAAATGGTATCGACTGGCATATATATTCTTGTACGAGTGGGTATTCGTGGGCAAACTGAAGAACCTTCGAGGACTCATACTGTCCATCGAACAACTTGCTTCAAACGAACTAGCAAATCGTACCTTGATTGGCTGGTACACAAAACGACTGGACATCAATATCCGTTGGGCGGGTGGTGAAATACACGATCACAACATAGGACAGCTTCTCCTCCGCCTTGTACGGAATTTGGACAGTCTTGAAGTGCTCGTGGTTAAAGATTTCTTGTTTTTCGCTGACGTTTGTCTGTGTCTCTCAGTTTCTCATACGTGGTGCCCGAAACTTCGGATCTTCAATTACATATATGATGACCCCATCCTTGACCAAGAAGTCTGGGTTGCCTTCCTTCGTTCTCATCCACATGTTATCGGTCTGAAAACTTCCCTCACGGACCGGCCAAACAAGCCGTTTGCATCATTCGGTTTTTCTCACTCTCTTCTGTCATACAGCACATACAATATCAGCCCTATACCCACAACCCTCTTCATTTCACTACAGAGGCTTGGCATCAGTTTCTACGAACCTCGGTCTATTGATCTTGATTGGCAAGATCATCTTATAACTGAGCCTCTTCCCTCGTTGACTGTCCTCCAACTGAACTTTCCACACGGGGTCAATGAAGAATTTTCAAGTGCCGCCCGTCGACTGATATACCAATTTATGCCCAATTTACAGCGGGTAAACCTTGTGCTATCCGCCTGGCCTGACATTTGGTTGGAAATTACCTTCCCAGAGACAGTGAGAGTGTTGGGTGTTCGCATTTGTTCAACGAAGCCTTCTAAACGTTTGGCAAAGTTTCTTTTGCAGAAACTCGCAGAAACCGTACACTATCACGGTTCGCGCGACCCATTGGTGATTCATTTCCTCGATCGTGGAACATCAGATAGAATATTGGTTCATGGAGAACATTTGATACGGCATGCTCAGGAAGAAGGGGACATCCTCAAACGATGGATAGACTGCGATGGATGCGAATATCAATTAGTGTTGTAGTTGATACATACAATTAATAAAGTATCTACATTGATCAACGTTGATAAACTTGCTTTAACGAATCAATAAATCGTATTCTGATCGGCCGGTATAACGTCTATTCAGCAGATGATCAAGTAATCGACTGTCGCACTGTCCTAGGATTGCTTCTCCTTCGTCTTTTACAGAATCTGGATAGTCTTCGAGTGCTTGTGGCCGGAAAATCAAACCCGGTTGGATCCCTCAGTTTCTCATTAGTGCCCAAAATTTCGAATCTTGGATATCTCTAGAATCCCTCTCCTCGGACTTTCTTGATGCAGAAGTCTGATTCACTTCTTTCGTTCTCATCCACATATCATCGTTATGAGGCCGTCTATGACAAAAAATCCATTGGCACCACTCGGTTTTTCTAATTCCCTTCTGTCAAACAGTACATCCTGTATAAGCCCTATACCCCTCAGTGCCTCCCGGAGGCTTAGCATCAATACGTCCATCTCGGTCGGCGAGATCATTCATAACCAGGTCTCTCCCCTCGTTGACTGTTCCCCAACTCAATCTTTCAAGTCTTCATACTGGATGCGAAGATTCAGGTGATCCTCATGAGTATATTCTTCTCCCCTGGGCTGGTACCTCGACTTGCAACGAACGGATGGACTTTGTGCAACCTGATTGATTTGCCATGGGGTCGAATTTCTTGTAAACTCATTGAGATCGTCCACCTATTGGTGATTCGGCTCCTTGACTACGAAACATCAGGTAAAATGGTGGCACATCGAGAGAAATTGCTACAACATCAATTCGACTTCCCCAAGCGATTATCAGACTGATGGAAACAGATATATAACTGCTCAGTGCTGTTCGAAAAAAAAAAAACCTTCATCTGTCTCGGACAACAAGTGAGATACGTTGATATTTCAAGATATGTGCTAGTATTAATATGTCATTACAAACTACATGCATGGGATAAGGAGAGTACCAAAATTACACAAAAAGTACATTAATTAATGGATGAGTCAGTGCAAGATGTATCAAGATTGATGTTAGATATGAAGAATAAATTAACCCAAATGAAGCCCAGTGAGAAATATGCAATTGTCCGTCATTTAGGCCCAAGACTCCTTGATAACATCTGCAGCCCTTTCTGCAATGATGTAGATGGGAATTTGGGGGTGGCCAGCAGGGATGTGAGGCTATAGAATGAGGCAATCAGAAGCCATAATATTTGACATGAGAGGCCACGTACCCAGATGGAGGCGTCAATGATACGAAGACCACGAACATTGTGAACCAAAAGCTTGCCATCGACAACACCCTGACTAGGATCCTGGTTCATGCGAGCAGTGCAGAATGGGTGCTTGATAGTTGTGCCCTGTTGTGCCATGTAGGCAAAGACCTCCTCATCGGTAACGAGAGAGGTAAAGTTGCCGGTGATGTAATCGCTGAAAGCTTGAGAGGCAGCGAAACGTTGAGAAGCGCGGAGGGAGTAAAGCATGGTTTGCCTGTCAAATTCGGTGTCAAGAAGTTTTGGATCGATGATGGGGTGAGCGAAGGGATCATTGGAAGCGAGAGTAACAGTGCCCTCTAAAACCTCAAAGTCAGTTATCGACTTTAACACTTTCATCGATACTCACGAGAGGTTGGGGACACAACAACGTTAATGATAGAGAAGTAAGAACCAGTTGCAGGAGTGGGTTGAGAAGTGGAGAAGAAACCGTTCTGGGTAGAAGTGTGAGTTTCAACCAAGGAAGCAATAAAGATAAATCACTCACGGCAATAGCAAGTTCGAAGTGAGGCGCGGTCCCACCCACTGATGGGTCACCAGCAGCAAGGAGGGAGGAGTTTTCCGGAAGACGGAAGAAAGCCATGTGGTTGGAAACACCGTTGGCAGCTAAGCGACCCTTCCCAGTAGTATAATAATCTTTAAGAGCATCGTCAAGGGCTATCCCTCCACGATTGATCGGGTCAAAAGTGTTATTACTGTTGGCAGTCCATTGAATCGGGAGGATAGGATGATCAACTAAGTTCTTTCCAACTTGAGGACTATCGACAATGGTTTTGATGCCAAGTTGTGAAAGCTCATCTTTCGGTCCGATACCAGAGAGGAGAAGAATTTGGGGTGTACCGATAGCACCAGCGGAGAGAACGACTTCCTTGGTAGCGGCCGCTGTGTAACGTTTAGACCTTGTACTACGAGCGAACTCAACACCACGGAAGATGGGTACCGACCCAGCCCTGCCAGACTGTATGAGTCTAGTCACCTGAGCATTGTAGAGCAAATCAATGTTGCTGCGGGAGTTGACAGCAGGCATCAGGTATGAAGTCGCAGAAGAGCTACGAAGTGGACCACCGACGGTGGAGTGCATCCAAGAAATACCCAATGGATCACCACTGTTGTAGTCGGGGTTGTAAGGGAATTCAGGATTTTCCCGAGTCACAGCCAAAACACGTTCATCAATATCGGTGGAGAAACCAGGCAGTGACGTGAGGAGGGGACCGTCATAGCCATGAATTTCGGGAATATATTGCCCAGTTTCATTGTGGCCATCGTTAGGAGGAACATGCTTCTCATTCTACTGGAATTTTAGCCGGTCTGATGAACCACGAGAAAAAGATTCTTACCTTGAATGCATAAGGCAAAATATTATCCCAATTCCAATGCTCGTCTCCAGCTACATTAGCAAATGCATTATATTCGTTTTTGGAGCAACGAGTGTAAACCATGTAATCTGGAGTTAATAAGCCTCGTAAAAAAATTCCCTATCATCAAAGAAACACGGCGTACTGGTCGATGAACTACCACCTAAAACATATCCACGAGGGTAGGGAATGTTTTGGTTATTGATAGCCTGTTGCGGGATGGTAGTGTAATTCCAGTCAAAAGAGGTTCCTGGCGAGGCTTGAGGACCAAAGAATGGAATTTGTATCAATTCATCTTGGAAGCCTTCGTGACTAGGAAGATGGTCAGTGCAAGAATGAGAGAGCGTTTGAGAAGAACCCACAATCTGCCTGCATCGATGACAAGCACTCTCCACTTCTGATTCTCAGACAGCCTATTAGCAATGACATTGCCGGATGTTCCAGCTGCAACGATATCAGTCAGATATCGATTGAGCAAGCTGGTATACTGACCTCCAACGACTATGAAGTCGTACTTGGCTCCTCTTGGTAGTTGACTGGGGTCATTGTAGATGGCAGCCAACGCCTCTGTGGTTAAAAGAGAAAGGAGAGTGACGAAAGCAGTAGTCAACTTCATGTCTGCTTGAAAAGATGGTAGAGCTGGAACTGGTGCTGAATCTTGGAGAACCGGCAAGGTTATATACTGCTGTAGACTAGTCCATGGTATCACCTGAGTTCAATGAGATCTTAGATGAGAATGAGATTGTTTGAGTATGGCACAGGAGGGTCGGAAATCAGACAGATTGAAGGAAGTCTGAAGAGAGTGGATAACAGGCCGTTTGGCAGGTTGACGCCGGTAAAACAGAGGTAACAACAGTAATTCAAGGCTAACGCCATGTAGATAGGAGCCTCTCCTGAACCGAGGGGTACACAGGCTGTGACGAGGAATCGTCATGGATATACGGCCGAATATTATGTGTCATGAATCACAGGTGTTGTTAAGAGGTGACTGATGGCTTTAGTTACGTATTGTGATGTTCGTGATGCTTTGTGGCCGTACAACCTTAGTTTGGAGCATTCGGAGCAGTTTGAGGGTTCAGGTGTCAGAAAATGTGCATGCGTTTTGAGCAACAGCCCAGACTGATACTGTTGGACTTCAAAATTTTATTGTATTATACAGTACTAGATCAATTTATGAGCGATGCACGTTTGCTGCGGTCTGCCTTCCACCAGTATCTCTAACATCAAGCACCCAGGAGCAGGGGCATATTGACTTCTCAAATCTAACTGTAAAGTCTCGATAGCTTCCTGCTCTCCTACACATCCATCATGATCAAAGATTCTACCCTATGACTCGTTAATCACTACACAGCCATAGCACGTCAATTTCTGACGACCCCGAGTTGATATCAAGAGTTTTGAAACATTACTCAAGAGGGCTATGACACTTTGTGTTGACTGACTGAAGTGTATCAATTATCCGAGCAGATGAAGATGAGCAAGTACGAAAACAATGACAGCATATCAAAAGAATACCTACAGCACATCCCAGACGAATTAGCACAAGTCCCACGACTACACAAGCACGTAGTTGATTAATTGGGAAGTGTAGGATCAAATGAAAGCTTGGTGACTTCCTAGAATAAGGAACGAAGCTTCGTGCAGTGCCTCGACTCATTTCGGATACAAAATAAGACCGGAAACTTGTTCCTGAAACTAATTCGATGATCCGAGGTTCAGCGTCATTTAGACTCAAGCACTCCGTTGAACATGATTTCCGAGCATTTCTCTCTGCATTTCTTGTGTCTATAGAGGCCGCCCTCTGTTTTATCAATGATACATTCCTATGTCGGGGTTTGTCATCTTACTGCATCAGGGAGCGGAAAGTTGAGGCCAGGCATCTCCGAAGGTTGCCATTTCGTGAAGTAAGCATTATTCTAGCTCCTGAACAAAGTGCTATCACCGAGAATCAGCACCTCAACTGAGAGGCCAGGTCAGTTCTCCCCCAAAGTATCACACGTCATCTGAAGACAGTATTTGCATACCCCAGATACAAGTGGGTTCCATCCAAAATTTTCGATGAGTTGCCGACTCATTACCCTGGGGCGTCTTTAAATTTGTATTCCATCCAACTTCATTCATCGTAGGTCTCATGTCAAGGCCGACATCCAGATTCTTTGTAGACCGCGTCTCTTGTATATTCAAGTCGCAGCTGTCAAAGCCTCAGGTAGATATCCCCCCCTCCTGCCTTTGCCAGTTTCCCCTTCAGGTTTCGTGTGTATGTCCTTTTGTCAACTCATCATCACAGCATGCATGCCGCTAACATAAATATCACCAAGCGATCCGCGTGTTCCTGGAGATATATTAATATACTCGGGCGCCCGGCCACTTCGATGGCTGGTTGCCTCCATTCTGATACTCGAGTAAACAGCTGATTAGTATCAATGAGTAGGTCCATGAATAGCTTGAATTAGCAAATCAGTTCCTTAAGGCACAAAACTGAGATTCGCAATGTACACTACAAGGTGAAATTAGATCACTACATCAAATGTCCTTCTTTGATTTTCATGCGCAGATCTTTTATACCTTTCCTCTGACTGAAGAATGAGAACAGAGCTAACTATGCGGCCTTCCTACGAGTCATTTTCAAGCCTTCTTTCGTGCACTTCGGAAACCTTTTGCTGATTATTATCATGACATTGTGTAACTAAAAAGTTCTCCAAAGGCCCATACACAACAGTCCAGCTCGTCCAAGTTTATAGCTTCATAGATTAGATCTAGATGCAAGGGGAGTAAGAATATTTGTCAGTTCAAGTCCTACTCTGAGATTGATTGAGTATTACACAAGAAAATGTAGGACTTCAGCAACTACTAAGGAGACTAGGAGATGTAGACATTAGTAGAGGATTCAAAAGAGGAAAAGATGTAAGCATGTTTACAACTGTGCTAGGAACTGTATCTACCTATCACCTGAGCAGAAGAACAACTTTCATCTACGTCGAGCTTCTTGGCACATCTCACCAGAGTTGTGTCTCATTCAGAAATTCATAGGAGCATGTGAGGGTGAGGGTGGATATACCATCTGTAGTCCTGGGATTTGAAGGGCACTCACAGAAAACTTCGACCTCAACCCTCTATTATCGAAAATCTATCATAAAAGTACAAATACATAAACAGAATTATGCTACTCTCACCTGACACTACCCTACAACGACCTTCCCCTCCTTTCGGCTCGCATCCAAATCCATCGCGCGGTCCCAAGAATTCCAAGGCTCATTCCCTTTCACAAACCTCACCCCAATCGCTCGAAAAACAGCCTTCTCCAAAAAGTCAAAAAACACAATCAACGAGAAAACGGCCATCGACATAGCCAAACCCGCCATCGAGCAATTCGTATCCAGAAAATGCACAGTCGGACTTGTCACATTCGAGCTATCACAGATACGTGCTCTCCGGAGACTCTGCAGCGCCCTTTGAAAAAAACTCGCCTCGTATGAAGTACAAGAGAAAACAGTGAGGAAAAGATCCCGTGAGGAGACTCGAAAAATTCCATTCGCATCACAACCGAGGAGCAGAGAATGGACACTCGAAGGACACATGAACAGCATGACAAAAAACCGAGGAGAAAGATACGATATTTCCAGAGTCGATGTATCGCCAGAGTCAGAGACCGCAGGTATCTTTATCGGGGAGACGCTGGGATTAGGTGGCGCCAGTAGGGCCGATATGCCTGTTTCCGCCGTTCGGCGATGTAAAAACCGTAAGACAAGTTCATGAGTGTATGCTTCCAACATTCCTTCCTTCTGCCAGCCTACACCGCCATCGGGCACGGCATCGGGTGAAGGTGTCGAAGTGGTTACTAGGTAAGGCTCCGGCCGCGGAAATACATCCAGACGTTTCAGGAAATGGAGGATCCCCGCGTGATAGACTATGCGAGGCATTGTCAGGAACAGCATCAGCGGTTGTTTCAAGACCTGTTTGATTACGTTTCCTGTCGTAAGTGGCAATGCAAACCTTGTCTGGAGGCTGGCAACCAACTTGAGCTTGCCAATTGATGGGCGATCTTGAAGGGATGACGGGCCTGGTTCTGCAGAAGTTGTAGAGTCAGGGTCGGCATAAAGGCGGACGCATATAGCAGGTAAGGGAGTTTGCCCCTCCGTATCCTGGTCCGGCATGCGAGACTTGAGAGGATGGCCAGGAGACTTGACTGATACAGTATAGAAACCTGAACGGTCATTGAAAGGAGAAACGTGGAATCGGCGCCAGAATGTCCACTGGTGGTCATAACTAAGATTCAAGTTGAGAGGAAGTGCTTAACTTGAATCCGTAAACACACCCCCTTAGGACAGCAGAATCCTCTCTACTGCCAACTTCTAAGAAATGGATGTGACTCTCTCCGAATGTATTGTGTATCTTTTTAGCTTAATCTCAATGTTTAGTTGTTTTCAATGATAGCTCACCTCGAGTACCACTGTCCACAAAGTCTGTTTCTTGTAACAAAAGTAGACGGTAAGTGGATTAATGCCCTCGAACCCAAGGATACTTGGCATCGTCATGATCCATGCGTCTTCAAGCTTTTCATTACTGCAGAGTAGGTGATGTCTCTGGAACTGCACTTCGAGTTTCTGACGAATGGACGACGATGAGCTGAGCGGGTCAAGGTATGGTCGAGACCGAAGTCCGAGTAAGCGGCCCCAGCGTCTACCATAACTGAAGACGAGACCTGATGCGAGGTCAAGTCTTCCAGACTCTAAGGCATCCAGCTCTAGCAGAAAAGAGAATGTATGGTATCTAAAGGCGTGGGTGCTTGAGATAGGCAATCGTCGAGAGTGGGCGAGCTGGTTAAGGAGTATGTAGCCTCGTGGATTGAGGCTGGACATAGCTCCTGCCAAAGCTTGTCAGGAAAATCATGATGAAGTAATTCAAGGATTTTCTAGGCAGTGAACGGGACCTCTGTAAATCAAGAGTAAAAAACAATTCTTAGGGTGTTGTGACAGACTCAGAGCATAGATATATGATGGATGCTGCTGTACTTACTGACTTTGTCCAAATGCCACCGTACTTATGCAGGACATTTGTTTGTGTCACCTCGAACGTACTTGTCCATGCTATTCTTGTATACCGAATCTAATAAAAACCACGTGATTACATACTTCTGACGCGTCGTGCTTTCGAACGCCTTCAATAACCTCTCTACGCGATACCCAACCCCTCATTCAATTCCTTCTGCGTGCAGGTAGCTGCACGCGCTATACTTTGGCCTTGATAAAATGGAGACCTCCACTGCTGACACAAGTCAATCTCTCAATGTTGAAGAGAGTAGAGCAAAGCGTCTGCAAAGGCAAAATGCGCGTCTGCGTGATCGAGGCGGGTACGGCTTTCTCAATTGCTCCAACAAACTTGATACACACTCTTGAACTACCTTTCCAGGATCTTTCGACCCACGAATAGAAATAATAATCTCTTTGATGTGCTTGTTCAGGCAACTCATCGCAGTCGAAGTCGTTCTGTATCGCCACAGAAAAAGGCTAAAACAGCCTCCAATAAGACTCAAGTCTCATCTTCGTCGAAACATTCTGCTTTGAAGGATAAACCTGCCCTTGGTGAGCTACCAGGATCTGAGGATCTGGTCGTCGACTGATTGGGATTGACATGATTTCAGAATCAGCTAAAGATGAATCAGGTCTATTTTCAAGCTCTTGTGACTGTGAAAGTATCTAATATCATATTTAGTCATGCAAAACCTAACGAAAAATCCAAAACGCAAGCAGAATCAAGGGTCAGAGGCAGAAATCGACAATGACCTTACAAAATCCAAGTCCCAATCTAAGAAGGATACGCTCAAACATAAGAAAGATATCGCTCCTCGACGGAAAACGAAATCTTCAACCAACGATAAATGTTCTGAGCACAAACCTTCTCCCAAGAAAGTTCAAAAGCCCAAATCCAAGGGACATAGGAAGAAATCAGGCAAGTGCACCTCATTTTTGAGGGGGACCTCCATACTGAAGACCTAGCGTAGGAGTGAATGAGGTTGTTGTAGACCCACCTCCGAAAGAGCTACCAGTCGAAGCGGCAAAGTGCAAATCTGCTCCCCAAACATTGCTTCCCGATGCAGAAAAGCAGAATTCCCATAAACCTCAATCCCATCACCAAGTCGCCACAGCTTTTCCTAGGAAAGACGAGGTCCACAAAGAAAAGCTTATCACAGAGAGACCCGAAAAGAAAGTCAAGATCGATCTGCCCCGTGATCCTCATGAGGAGCCGGTAGTTCCTCCTAAACCAAGATCCCGCAAACGCAAGGTAGAGACTGAAGCTCTCGACGTAGATGACCTCCTTCCCAAAAAACGGAGAGCCCCATCAAAATCACGTTCAGCGAATGTGGGAGCTCAGAACCCGTCAATTGAGAATGACGCCCCAGCCGAATTTAGTCAAGCCTTAGCAAACGCTATCAACAGTGCTCGACCCCTAGCTGCTAAGGATAAGGAGTCCTCCGGCCACACAAGGAAAAAAGCGACGCCAGAGGCTCCTGATCCAGACCGCTGTGAGAACATAGACCCTCGACCTCGGATCGCTTCCAAAGCGAAGAGAAAACGTCCGCAAGCGCCAGCAGAAGGGATGGATGAAACACTAGTCGAAATGGTAGCAGCAAAGAAGCCCAAGACGACTGCTCCTATGAAGCCCAAAAAAGATGTTCCTCAGCTGATAGCTCCACATCCTTCGGAAAATAGGACAAGTCCACATAGAACTAAGCCGGTAAAGGAACTAACTAAAGATGACCATGGGAAGAGGTCCGTCTGTCTTTTTTTCCCTTGTCCCCTTGATAAAGGATTGTTTTTTTTTTTCAATCTCAGGACTTTAAATCCCAAGAAAAAACGGAAGGAGAATGCAACTACAGGCAAGCCAATAAAAACGACATCCACATCCAAGGTACCTCAAGTTCACATAGTCTAACAAATCATCGATAACATTTTCTCTCCCCAGAACAAACTACAATTAAAGGATCGTCTACGTATCCCACTCCACGTCAAAAAGAAGCTCGACATCCAGTACAGCGCCTGTCCTTCTGACGACGAACCAGATCCCATCGACTTTCTATCTTGACTCGCTTTTTTTTGCTTTGCTTTTTTACTGTAGAGGACCTATCTACCTCATCGTCGTTGTCCAGCATTTTAGTTTTTCAAACATTCTCATCTCTCACGTACCGCACCGTAAACCCAACCTCTTGTAGTATTATTTAACAATGGACATTTCTCGTGACCGACTTTTTCTTTCACTTCTTGACAAACCTGAACTCGTGAACTGTGTCACGTTCTCCGGTCCAATTCTCATCTTAACACAGCAGGATAATAGTAAACATGGTCGAATAAGATAAACCGGTATAATCAATTATTGAGTGACTTCATTAGTAAAAAGAAAACTAAGAAAACATCTCGTGGTCCAGAACGAAGGTAGGCAAATGCATGACGAAATAAGATCAACCATGGCAGGTGTTATCGAAGAAGTGATCTACCCTTGAAGAAGGGTTGAAAAAAAAAACAACTCTTTTGACACAGATGAACCGATCCACCTCTCATTTCAACTCGACGTGTGCCATCTTGATCCCATTACCCCGCTAAGCATAGAAACAGGTGTAATTTAGCAAAGGCTGAAACTTTGTGATGTCGTTCTTCTGATGCGGATGACCATGACCATCATCATCACCACCACCATCAACCCCATCACCACCACCACCATCATCGTCATCATCCGTCGAGTCATCATCCACATCCACATCCAC
>Ga0153934_1000457_pt1 | contig 12043 bp, 19 predicted proteins | sample TSNJ018MetaG_FD_104708 | JGI IMG/M metagenome (GOLD analysis project Ga0153934, IMG submission 104708) | Attine ant fungus gardens microbial communities from New Jersey, USA - TSNJ018 MetaG | ecosystem: Host-associated > Fungi > Mycelium > Unclassified | place: USA: New Jersey, Wharton State...
AAGAGGATCGTCGTCATACTAAAAAAAAAACATCATTCTTTCTGCTCTCCTACAGCATCGGTTGGGTCAAACAAAACCCGTTTCTTCGACAAAGTTCATCATTTCACGTTCCATTGAAGAAAATATGCTCAAGATTCAAGCCAGAAAGAACAAACTTGCAGATCTTACACTCGGTACGCGGACGAGGGCTGAACTTATGGGACAGCGTATGGAGGAACTCCAAGAGCTTTTCAATTGAAATTCCACTACCGCGCGCCACCACTATCCCCCACAAATCTCTTTCCCCCTCTCCGTCTTCAAATATATACACACAAATGCTCCTTTGAATAGTATACATGTTTCCGTACATGTTTTTTGTCATGACTAATAAGTTTTTTCATTCATATTATTGTGTCCCTCTTCACTTTCTTGGTTCTTGCTCGAAGCTTTAATTTTTTATCTTTATGTCGTTCTTATCCCAACTTTATAATATTGTTCTGTAACGTAGATTATGTGTCCATTTTGGGCATATACCCATTGGGTTGTGTGTATATGTATGTTCAATAAAAGACACTAGAATGCAAAATGGGCTCCATTCTTTCGGGAGCCAAACAAGTATACTGCAATGTCAAGAAATATAAGTAACGTCAGTTTGGTGATAATCCATACAAGAATGAGCTTTCTTACCCAAGACTTGGCTGACGAACAGACCAACAGTGACACCGGACGCCAACGATATCATCCGAAGAGCGAGAGAAAACCCGACAGAGTATTGTTCAGATGAATTGCGATAATTCTGATTCAACCCTCCACCCTGAGCTATACCCGACTTGAAAGCCAAATTGAACATTCTGCAATTGCGGAACAATGAAATGAAGATTACTCACAGGAACTAAGAATAAAACACCAGTAACCATAGAAGTAAATGCTGTCCCTCGAATCACACGAGAATAAACGTTGCCCAAAAGGCCAATCACAAAAGCCCCAGCCGCTGACACAATGTCCGTTCGTCCGGGGAGCAAGATACTAGTGGCTTTGTTTGCGGCAAATGCAGCGCAAGAGAAGGTAACCATGACCGGTAGTTGAATACTTCGCCAGGATTGGAGATTGGAAAGAGAAGAACAGGTGGAGTAGAGTGGAACGAGGATAAAGACAGCATACCAGGGGAATGGCCGTCGCCACCAGGACCAAGAGTCATCTCTTATGCAGCCTGCATTGAACGAGACCAAGTTAGAAATGGCATATTTCTAAATAAATTTACCGACGCAATAGCGTACCTTTAATAACTTGTAATGTGCTATCTCCTGTGTGATTCTTGTGAAGGACAGTCCCAATCACACCGTTCACCATATTGTGATGGAGAGTCGAATTAGAGAAGACGAACTGGCCATGGGTATATGTGAGATTAGTGGCTATTGAACTGTGGTAGTATTGCCTGCGAGCATGACGGTCGAGAACCAAATAAAAGTCAGAACCAATTGTCAAGCCAAACCCCTACATGTCGCAATGCCATATTAAAACCGTCAAGTCCCAAAGGACTCCACGCACCAGAAATAGTGTATATATGATAGCATACACTATGCGTACGGAGCCACAGAATATGTTCTTGGACATGAGTTCAAGAGAGCTGATCACTATCGCATTTTAGATCAGTCTACAGAGACAAATTCTTCGAACTCACAGATAGTAAATCCAGGGAGGATAAGAACCACACCAGCAGAGGATATTGCGCTGTAGCAGAAGACGTGGCCAGGGATGCTGCTGAGTCCCCTGGCTACGAATGCCACAAAGATCGATACTGAGATTCTGGAGAGGGCTGCTGACAAGATGCCGCGGTAACAAGAAACTGACTTACTCATAGACGTTGGCATACATAGAACTTTTGTTGGCCGCACTTAACCCGAGATATTGTAGTATTGAGGCGCATATACCACTGATAAACATATCTACCGCGGAGCCTCCAAACGCCAATACACAAATAATTGATGAACATACCAACGCCAGGAAGCATCTGAACTTCAATGGATAGATTGGGGGCGCTCTGAGAATTTTTTTTAGGCCATCAATGCCTTCACCTGAGCTCATCTTATCGTGAAGAACATCCCGATAGATCAGATGTACGCTGTGCAAGCTTGTTAGGGCGAGGCGACCTTTGGAGCGAACGAAATACGTTCTTGTTGCTTCTTCTGGCTCGGTGCCATGCATCGTGACGATTACGATGTTGGGCAAATAAACAATTTCTAAATTGACATCAGAAGGCCTTGGCTCATCAGAGTTGGAGCAGACAGACCTGCCCTGGTATTAAGTATGGTATCCGCGGCTATGAGCTGAGACTCAATTCTATGAGGCGGGGCTCCAAAATACAACAGTGCCTTGGCGAGCTTCAAAAGAAAGTTACGACGGATGGACAGATCTACGAAGGGGTCAAAAAAGGAAGCATGGCTTGTCAGGAAATTACCTTCCAAATTTTTTGACACCTGGGAAGGCGGCCGATGAAGAAATGTAAATGGGGAAAATCGTTTCTGTTTATTGGGCTGGACATTTGTCGAGGATTTGCGTTTGGGCTCGATGCCATTAAGTTTAGCAAATGCATTATGCCAATGAATTTGTCGCTTCGCATTGATTTCGTCTTCATTGAGCCACGGGCCCGACGATGTATCTTCAGGCGTATGTGGCTGACCCTGAACATCGTCCGAACGTCCTCCTTGTCCACTAATAGGTTTATGTTCATCAGTAGGAGCATATGTACCACTCTGAGTAGGAGGGCAATGAGCGCCTGATTCTTCGTTCGTCCTTTGTAAATCATAGGCTGTCGTTCCATCAAGCCCACCTTTTCTATTGTCAATGTCACTGATTTCTTGACCAGCCTGGTTGAGATCTGACTTGATGCTGTTTGAATGGCTTGGTTTATTCTCGCTTTTGCTTGTCTGGCTTATCACTCACTTTCGCCCGTGCAGATTGTCCCAGCCGCAGGAAACACCACTTGCCAGGTAATGTCGTTCTCCTTCACGCCACAGTCGCTCATAACGTCCCTCATATCTGTCGTCACTCTCATTAAGATGATCTTCGCCGTCAATAGATTGGGACCTTGATCTCCTTGTTCGTAATTTCAGACCAGAGCCAGAGGCTGATGTCGGTACATCAGGTCTATTGCGATGAACATCAGGCCAATTTCGATTAGATCTATTTCCGTTTCCTTGCTCTTCCAAGTTAAAAATTTCGGCACTACGAGAACATTGGTCAGACATCATATTATGATCTTGACCCCCTGAGGGACCGGCCCTCCGTCGAAGTGTTCCATCATAGTCATTCGCCATTCCTGCAAAGGCTATGATTTGAGGGCACCAATTTGGCGGTACTTTCAGATTCCAGGAAGCGCAAGAAAACGTCCAAATAAAAGTCTGTGTGCCAAGAGGTCTGGCAGAGGTTTAGCAGGGCGAAAAAAATTGTTCAAAGCTCCACCAAGGTCGGAAAGTTTTCTAAACTGATCTAACGACAGCCGTTGACAGGCCAATAGCTCTAAATCAGCTTCGCGTGCTCCGGTAAGTGATTATGGAAATTCCGTTCGCCGTATGCAATGAAAGATACAGGCAGAGAGAATGTAAAAGCGGAGGGTGATCGAATAGGGGAAGTGAACACAGGACCTGGACGGCATCGTGAAATCGAGAAACGACAATAGCAAACAATGCAAATTTGTTTACTGAGAGAGATACGTCATCACACAGAACACATGTTCAGTGCTTTTTTTGGATTTCTATTCTAAGACGCAGAGGGGCTACTCTGCAAAGGATCAGCAGGCAAATACCAAAAAGGAGACATCATACTAGTTGAAAGAATAGATGATATCTTACTACGACAGAATGAGTGATGTCGTGGGTCCTCAGGCGTGGGTCCTCAGATCATCCTATAAGAGGTGAGCATAGTTATGCATAGCAGTTACCCCTGACTCGTTATCAGTCTCAAAATGACCTTAATGAGTTAGTGTATCTGTACTTTTATTTGTATCTTGCCTTGCATGCTTGCATGCGCTTGAATGCCCTTTCATCATGCTCTAGGGAAAATACCTTTGTATGCCCGATCGTTCTCATGATCTGATACTGAATTGATGCGGACTTACGCACGAGTTCCACAGTCAGATGTCAGTGCCAAAGGCGATTCAAACTCAAATTAACCAACGAGTGGCTATGTTGTAAGGCTAGAACCCGATCAGATAGCACGCATAGAGTATCGCAAGAAGCTCGAAATAAGGGCATATGGACATCTGAGACAGATTTTGTTACATGACATACAAACAAATATATCGACACGCGCAGACAAGAAAAGAGGACAGTGATACCAACTTGAACAACCTGCTGAAGATAGCGAGTTTGCAAAGGATTGGAAATATATCAGGTGAGCAGGTGATATGTCAGTGAAACGAGGTTTTACAACAAAGGAAACGCTGAGAAAGCCAGGAGAAAACAAGAGAAATACATTTGTCCTCGAAGGGCACACAGGAGCAGAGACCAAGGTAGGCATTGAACAGAAGGTATCACCGGATCAATTACCAGATCTGGGGGGCAGGAGGAAGGTAATCGTTTGGGAGTAAGAATGCATCCATTCCATTCTGGAGGAATGTGTTCCCTCCAAGTGTCTGGTCAGAGATCCAGACTGGCAATTGCTCATTAGCAGTCGATCTGTAATCATGAACGATATGTTCAACATCCGTTGGTCCACCGTTGTGTTGTAAGTAGTGGTGGTGCATAGGGGCAGACACCGAGTAAGGTTGGAATTGTTGACTTGCATGGGAAAGATGACCATGAGAATGTTGAGGATGAACACTATGACGTTGCTGGTTTTGCTGAGACATATTGTGGCTGTAAACCGGAGAGTCACCACCAGGGTACTGAGGTGGGGGGCCATATTGACCCTGGAGTTGCTCAGAGTTCCTGTGTTGGGGAATACCTATTGAATTGATGGGCAGCCCACCAGGATGATCAAATGCCATTGAAGGTCTTTGGTTTTCCCTGGATGCCGTCGCGGGTGATCGCGAGCTAGATTGGTGTCTGGGTTTTTTCGTCCTCCTAAGCATTACCTGCAACGTCAATGCATAGCGCTGACCAGGAACTAGGAACAACAGTTGATCAGAACGTGTGCTCAGCCAGTATACTCGACTCACTGTCTGCCATCAGGTTGGCCAGATCCTCAACTTGCTTTCGGACTTGGTTAGTATTGCAATCCTTCGGGCTAAGGGAGTTACCATGGTTAGCTGGTCTTACTCCAGATGATTCAATCCTTACAAGAGTCTTGCAAGTCTCAAGAGGAACGATCCCATGAATGTAGCTGTGGCATGTGTGTAGTGTACGGCTATTACCTAGTGAGTATTTCACACACCTCAGTACAATGAAAGTACCTACCATATTTCATGTTCTCTCGATAGGAGCCAAAGTTGAGGGTAATATCTAAACCTCGTTGGGCAACCGTTATTGATTTGATCGCCAGATCCCTTTGCTTAGGCGGCATCTGGTCGACGTCCTCAGGTCCATTGATTCCTCGCAGAGCTGTAGCATTATGGAAAAGTTCTGCGTGTACACGCTGTAGTTGAAGACTCTGACGATAAAAGGCTAAGAATAATGATCAGCAGGGGTTGGGTCTGATCTGAAATTACATGCCAGCATCGCCATATTTTTGTGAGAATGCTTGGTCCCAGGTGGAGTACCAATTTTGGAAGTTGATATCGGCGTCCCGCAGCATGACATAATGCTCATCTAGTACAGGTCCTTCGATAGGTAGAGCATTCTGAACCTCCTCTCGGATCACCATTAATTCAACTGTTGAGACAAGACGCATATCGTCTTGGATGGCCAGAGGGTGACGCAAAAGGTAACGACAATCCTTAATGCTCTCATCATTTTTCAACACGGCGGGGCGTCCGGTACCGTATGATAACCTGTTACACGGTCAGAAATGCTGTTAGATGGACGAATTCACCGGCCACAAATGGCAGCTTACTGGTGTTCAAAAAGGTAAAGACAGAACCAGGTTCTGGACGCAATGACCAAGTCGCGATCTTCAACAGGGTCTACTTCTCCACTGACCATACGACGATATAGTTTTGGCCACGCTTTGTGCATCGCTTTAAGAGTGGATGAGACGACCTAAGAATTTGATGAGAGGAACAGGGTGACTTACAATGTTCCATTGCCATTCGGACAGCATGTCCACCACTCAACCAGCCATTATCAGACCAGCCGGAAACAAGAACTGGATGGATGTCTTCGTTCAAGGACAATATCGAAGAAAAAAAAGGTATCATACTCATTGACTGAATGACTTCGCACCGCATGACAGGGGCAAACAACGTCGCACAAGAAATAGATTGCACTTCTTCTAAACATCGCAGATATGTTTCACTTGGGGGGCCTAAATAGAGTGTCCGTTGTCACACAACAGTGTGGTAGAAGATGGATAGATACACCTACCTCCTCCGTCACGAACACGTGCTGCAACCATACAAATGCAATCGACAGCAAAAGGCGAACGTCCATGCAATGCATCATAGGTGTCAGTATCTTTATCAAATACTGGCCTTGACAAGAATGAACAAAGGGCTGGGTTTGGGCTGACAATTGACTCACAAGAACGTGGAGCATCCGTGGTAGAAGCTTAGGGAAATTGGGGTGAGCTGATGAAACAATGTTTATAAAATATCCTCACACGTCAAAGAGGGTCCGCGCCTCAGCTTCAGTAATGATACCCTTAGTAACGACTGATGGCAGCCACCAATTAGACAACTATCACTAATAGGAAAGAAAAGAGCAAACCATCCGTAAACTTGAGGGATTTGTGTCGAATCTTCCTCCGCTTGTAGGGTCTTAACTGTCTTTCCGGTGAAGGAGTTCTGGTTCGGCTACGTGGCTCACTACCATCTCCATTATTCTCCTAAACACATGCGCGACGGAAGGTTTGCCTAAACAAAGAAGTAGAACTAAAAATACGACAAGCTCACCTTCGCGGCGCGCTCAGTTGCGACATCAGCAAGTCCTCTGAGCACTTCCCAGGGAGCGACGAGACCGGATGCAGGGAGCCCTCCATTCTCATCGTCATCAATATCAGAGGAGTACGGGATAGGAACATTGGATGGTGTGGCGCGTTTGGTGCCAACGACTGATTGCTTGGTTGAATATCGAGAGGACGGTACATTGTTGGACTGAGAAGCTCCCGAGCCCACGGCCTGAATACTGGCGAAGGGTGGCAGTATCTGCCCTTGACTGTGTTGATAGGGTTGAGCATTATTTGACGAAAAGTTGCCGTATGATGGCGAAATTTGGGGAGGCTGGAAATCGCCCTTTGAGCCTGGCTGAGTGGGAACCGTAGAGCATTGACTTTGATAGCCGGGAAGGGAAGAACGTGGCTGTCGTGAGTTGAGTTTAACCAGATTACAAGTAGAATGAGTCATGCTGCAAAGACTACTATTTAAATCACTCACGTGAGGATGGCTAATAGTAGGAGTGGAGGCAGCAGCAGGGGAATTCATACTCGGAGACTGCTGGAAAGATGGAGGCGGGTAGGTGGATGGTGAGCAACCACTGAAAGAAGCGGTTCGTAGATGCGTAACGAGTTCTGCAAGGGTCTCTTGAATCCTGGTTTGGGTGTTCTTGATCTCAAAAACATGGGCTTCGAGACTCTTGATGCGTCTGGGAGGGAATGAAGGTCGGCCACACGAAGCAATCGAAGAATGGATCACATACTCAAGACCAGCCTCTCCTGTCAAGGTAGCCTCTCGGGAGGGCTTTTCAAAAAGACAATCCAGCCCAGTATTTCGACACCGGCGGCATGGAGGATTGTCGGCGCCCTCGCAACGCATTTTCTGCTTTCTGCACGCATTCTGCAACAACACAATTAGGCGGACACAACAAAGCCATATATAAAGACGTACACAGGCACCTGAGCAACATAAAAAACAAAGTGAGAAGCCGGATGAATGTCAAAGATGATGGTCATACGAGGAACGCGATTCAAGGTTTTGACGACGGGCTTGACTTCTTGTTTCGGGGCCCTATCATCATCTTCCTGCTTCTTTATTGGGAGTTTCTGTGAACTTCCTTGTGCTGAATCCATCCAACAGCAGATGGAGGAGAGAGAGAAAGATGGGAGTGAACGACCACGAGACACACCGAGGAGCCTAATCAGGAGATCTCCCATACAACAAACAAGTACAACACCTTTCCCAGTCAGGCAACTAGAAACGGAGGCAATTTAACAGCAGCTGTGCCGCCTTTTCGATGCGTCTCCCTCTATCTTAGTGTCTCCATTAGATGAACGCACCGACGATCGATATTCTTAGTTGTATGCAACTGACTGACAGGGATTAGGCGTAAAAGAAAGCGCTTATCAGTCGTCGTCAGGTAGTCACACCTTATTCATACTCTCCAACCACTCTTGCCTCAAAAATGTTCATATCACTTTTTTCACATATTATATGGTGTGTTTTCTTTTTGTTTCATCAATTTGTACAGATTCTTATAGTCAGCGCCTGGTTTGCGTTCCTCCTTCCGAGCTATGCCACCTTCAAGGCCCTCTCTCACCGCCCGCTTAGCGAGCATGAGCTCCAGCGGTGGGCCATGTACTGGACAGTTGTTGGTGCATTTGTCGCTTTTGAGTACACTGCAGAGTGGCTCATCAGTTGGTATGTGACTTTTTTCTCTACCAGTCCTCACCTCAATTATACCATATTCGCCGTGCACTTGCTTGGTACTTCAGGCTTCCATTTTATTGGGAAGCTAAAACAATCTTCTTTCTCTATCTCTCCCTGCCTCAAACCCAGGTAAGTCCGAGGCTCTTCCTCGAACGGGTCGCGTGATCGCAGTCTAACGATGTGTTTCTGTCAATCAGGGCTCAACATACGTCTACACCGCCTACCTTGAGCCCTTCCTCACCCAAAATGAAGCAGATCTGGATGAGGGTATCATCCAAGCTCAGACTAACATACTCATGTTCATCCGAACTCGGCTTATTGCCCTCTGGGAATCTACCCTTAATGCAGCTAACAAGCGCCAAGCCACCACCGCCACCGGCTCAACTGTTAGGGACATATCTTCCGCTGTCGGCGCACCATCTTTGCAGAACATCCTCAGTCTATACCATAGTTATAAGCCTGCCGTCCTGAATGCTGCTGGTACTACTACGACGGCAGTTGCAACTTCTATTCAAGGGACTTCTGATACTGCGACGCAACGTGGCAACCCTCAAACTTCGAGTGGTAAGGATGCACGCAGCAACGCTACTTCCTCCATCCGCTCCTCTGAGTGTCCTCATGCCTCTTTCCCAGAGCCTTATGATCTCGAAAGTTTCCAAAGCTGAAGAATTTTTTGGAGCGGTGATTAAAATTAGGTCTTTGAACCTTTATACGTGTACGACACGTGTTTCTCTGGTTATTTATCTATTAGATGTATTGGCAAGCCAATCAGAACCGCAATATAGCCTTTCCTGCCTTCCACACGGTGTTTTTGCTTCTTACTCAGCCAGAGTCGAGGACGAAAGACAAGCGACAAAGATCATCCTTGGGAGGAAACGTGCTAATTTTCCTAAGACGTTCTAACCTAGACCTACGCCCCCGTTCTGTGCCTCCTGAACGCACTCACTACATCACTGACTCCAAAATCTAGATTAGTTGTTTCACCATAACACTGATTCACTCTTTCCCTCCAGCCTTCAGTCATCTTCACTAAACTATCTTCACAAGTTATCCAGACGCCCAGCAGTACTGTTTTTCCAACGCTTTCCTCTGTCGCAGCGATTCTATCCCTTTCCTCGGTTGTCATACTTCCTGAGCCTGGGGCAGAGGCTGCTGCGGCAGAGGCTGCTGCTGCCGAGTCAATGAAATGTTTTTGCACAATTTTGTACAGCCCGTCGATGTATTTTCTGATATCCTTGATCGTATACTCCCGAGCTAATCTCCGCAAAGCACTTTTACTATATGTCGGATTCGTGACTATGTCGTAGGGAGAAGCAAGTGTTCGAAGAAGTCTTTCAAGACCGTCAAAATAATCCTGTTGCACCCACCGCCGGTCAGTGTTTCACTGCCAGGAGAGGCTTAATGGCTGAAGACTCACAATAATCTTTCCAAATGGGCGTCTAAATAATAGTTTGACATATGCGCCAAGATTTTCGTCGTATATCGCTCTAGCTTTCTTGGTGAAACCACCTACGGAGCCAACCTCCATTCTAGCCGTCTCAGAAACAAAGTAGTGCATATTCTCTGTAGAGCCACTGTCAGATTTTGGCAAGCATGGAGCAAGAAACACTACCGATTATAACAACATAATAGTTTAGCTGCCCTTTGTCCTCCTCATCTCCATCCATTTTTGCTATGGTCTTTAGTGTTTCAAACATGATGTTGACGATTTTCTCATATGCTGCGTCAACACTCTCGCGCACTTCCAAACCCGAACCGCCAGCGTCTACCGTGTTAAACTGTTGCTCGATGCGATAGATATACTGAGGGAAGTGTTTGATAAACGGCACAAGACCTTTCCGTTTTTTTGAGGTAGACTTTGTTTGCTCGATGGACTTGAGTTGATCGTTCTGTAATTTGTGTTGAGTAAAAATGAGGTTGAGCAACATGAGATAGATAGATAGTGTACAATATGCCGATCGAAGACACCTTTCAGACGCATGTGCTGTTTGCTCAGGAAACCGATCAAGAACTGGTTCGTGTTCTCATCTGCCTCGGACATAAACCTCTCCAACGTTACGAGCACGCCAACGACTTCACTGGACCACCAATTTATAAGTCTCGTCATTTAAAACCCAGGTAGCTCACATAGGATCTCTTTCAAGAGCTTTCTCAAGCCACATCTTCATCTCTGTCGGCAGAAACCCAAAAATCAAGTCCATAGCACCCCTCACGAGCTTGAGTGTTGCCTGACTGAGACTATTGTACCTTGCGGCCTGTCTCCGGAAATAATGGTCCAAACCCATATAATCTGCAAATGTTGGAGCTGTATCACGATTTAGCAAATCAATCTGCAAAAAGTCCACCATAAAAAGGTTTTCTTGATGTATCAATGGATTGATTTGATCCAGAACCAGAGAAAAGACCTCAGATAATCGCATGTCTCCATCGCCGGACGAAGGACCTGCAATACCTGAGGCAGACTTGTCTTTGTCTTTGCTGCGCGATTCCATCGGCGATCGGATTAAGGTACCTGCACGACGCATACCGGAGGGCACTTTTGGTGTGGGAGGGGTTGGTGTCGAACCAAACACTGCATAGCACTGTTACCACAGGGATCTAGTAACACAGAGGCAGATGATACCATGTTCTCCTTCATCTTCTGGAGATCTTTTAACAGAGCCGAGATAGATGTTCATCAGTGCCTTGATTTGTGTGCTATGTAGCTCACTAGCGGCCGAAAAGTAGGCCTAAGATAGTACAAGGGCCAAAACCCATCAAAATGTAAAGATTATGGACAAGAAACAGATTAGTGCTCACAGCACATAATCGTCCATAATTCGCTTCGTCCATCTCCTTCAGGTATAGTACCAGTCCACAATATCTGCTCAGATATTCTTCAATGTCTTGATGCTGTATGATGGTCGGCTTTGCCCCTTTACTCGGCTTCGTCAGGCCATTAACCTCGCCAAATTCGCCAAGTAACAGTTTAGACTGAGATCCTGAGGATTCAAACTACGAACGCACTGACTGAAGGTTGCTGAATTACCTGAGCAGTAAACATGATTGTCAAAAAGTCCTGAATACGTTTACAGAATTGAGAGTTGTGCGTGCGATATTCTTGGAGCCGTTCCATGGTAGCAGCCATATCTTCTCGCACAAAGGTATATATTGGTCAATATCGCCTTCGAACAAGTATAACGTAACGAACGGTAAAGAATAGCTCACCTGTGTCTCTACCAGCTTGCAATGCCTTGTAAAGCCCTGCTGCAGCCTGTTCCAATCTCGAAATGCTTTGCGACTTCTCAAGCGATTCTTGTGTAAGAGTAACAAGTGCATCAGAATCAACTTGCACGGTTTTCTTTAGATTCGTTATTTAACCCATAAAGCGCAAAAGGAATGACTCCT
>Ga0153934_1000469_pt1 | contig 11858 bp, 16 predicted proteins | sample TSNJ018MetaG_FD_104708 | JGI IMG/M metagenome (GOLD analysis project Ga0153934, IMG submission 104708) | Attine ant fungus gardens microbial communities from New Jersey, USA - TSNJ018 MetaG | ecosystem: Host-associated > Fungi > Mycelium > Unclassified | place: USA: New Jersey, Wharton State...
AGTCTCACGTCTATATCGTCTGCCAAGTGCAAATCATTTTTTTCATTTAAATCATCCTCTTTTGTGAAAGTCCAAGCTCCCAAACTGCTTCGTTATAACTCAGGCCACTTCACATCAGAATCTATGCCATGATATGAACATTAGCTTTTCAAACTAGTACTTCGACTTTTATGGCACCTCACAACACGCTTCGTATCTGACGAAAGGGCCATTGGAGTAGATTCATGATGTATATCCAAGCGTTTCGATAGACTGAAGACCAACTCATAACTTTGGACAAGAACAGAATGAAGGACTCAGTCAAATTTTACGATTGACATTGACGTTGAAAAAATAATAAGAGCTCGAAAGGAGCGGACACAACAAAGAATACATCAAGTTTAATAGGAGGTTACAACGAATACTGATCCATGAACGTCGTAAAAGAAATCTACAAGCTACATTGGTAGGACAGGTGGAATATGGAAACAAGATCAAGGCGTGTCGCTTCGTCAGTCTTAAAAAATCATGAGATACGTTTTCACTGTGAGAAGCTTCAGTTAAACAGCTCTACTCTTGGACAAATGAAACGCACAGGGAAATCAAGCAATGATACATAACGCGATTGCAGCAGTGGGATCGCCATGCTCAGCATCAACAGGGACTCCCATAAACTGGCCCTCGCTTCCTGAAGGAGGTTCAGTAAATGAAGGGGCAACTCGTGTGCCCGTAGGGAGGGAGAAGTCACTGAATACGTCCATGAGAGATGAGGTCGATGAGGTCGATGGTGGGCGTAAAAATTTGGGAATGTATAGGGTTTGGTTTCAGTGAATACAGTGGAAATGGGTTTTCGTTAAATATAAAATACAGGGGAGAGGAGGTGTGCTGGGAGTCGTCTCATCCATTCTCATATTTATATATTTTCTATACGCATCAAACGGGATTGTGACTTGAGATACCCATTGTGACGAGACCACGCCAGACATTGTTCAATGGTCATTCCTTCTGGATCAATACACGAGCCGGCGCTCGAGCTTCGAAGTGGATGGTACGATGTCATTGTCTTAATAACAACCGGGACTTACACTCAAATCGAGCTTGTGGACAATAAGGATCCTGACACGCCGGACCTCACTAGAACCAAGATATGGGCAAACTATGGTGTAGTGCACAGATGCTTTGCATCTTTGGTACGTCTGTGCAAGCACCCAACAAGCACTGATGACGTGTATAAGGAGCCTGTACAATTCGACTCGCCCACACGTTTAGTTGCAGATGACATAGTGCTACAGGAACCATATTTGACCAACTCTACAGGAAGTCAGTCATCCACTGTGCAGAAGATGGAATTTGGTTTTTTTTCCATGCATCAATACGAATCAAGACCTGATTCGATTATGATTAGTCATTTGGAACTGAATTTGACTGAACTTCGGCATATTTTCCATGAGATTCCCTCATTATCAAACGACCGAAAACGACTGAATAGCCTACAATGTTAAATGATTTCTGTTCAGTTTATCACGTGCGACATTCTCTTTCTTTCCGGAATCAATAAGTAAATTAATGCTAAGACGTGGGAGGCCCAACATCAGGGGGAGTATCATCAGAAAATATCTTATAAAAGGGAAAGAAGTGTGGGCAAAGTTTATGGGCTGATTGAAACGTGACGTGACGTTCTCTCCAGGTTTTCTAGTAAGCCGACCACTAAGTGCTGACTACATGTTGCGGCAGGTCACGCCTCGAATTAGTCTTCTTATCAAAGCATTCTCCAATATCGCACCACGGAGATCCAGCTCGTCACGTTTGATCACCTCCATCACCAGGCCAATCCTCCCATCATCAAATCTTCCCTCGTCCTACGTCACCCTCTCCACTGCCGTGATGACAAGTGCAAGTGGTTTCTACTCTCTGAAAGCTGAACTTCCCAATGGCGAGATGTACGATTTTGCAAGCCTGCAGAACAAGACGGTGCTGATTGTGAATGTTGCGTCCAAGTGGTAGGTGATAGTTTCGGAGCGTTAGATTGATATGTATTCGTTCCCACCCGCAGCGGGTTCACATCTCAGTATCGTGGACTCCAGGCCCTGTATGACAAGTACAAGGACAAAGGGCTAGTTATTCTAGGTTTCCCTTGTAACCAGGCATGTTGTCCATCCTCCTGCCAATCCATCCATTGATACTCGTAATCTCTCAGTTCGGCTCACAAGAACCAGGCTCTGATCAAGAGATCCAGAGCTTTTGCTCCCTCAACTATGGCGTAAATTTTCCTCTGATGAAGAAATCAGATGTCAATGGTGACAGCGCCAACGAAGTTTACAAATGGCTGAAGAACGAGAAGGCCGGCCTTTTGGGTTTAACCCGTATCAAGGTATAGATACAGCTTCACATGTGTGAATATACCATGCTCGATGGCTGATATTGCGCCTGTAGTGGAATTTTGAAATGTTTTTGGTTGACAAGAATGGGAATGTAGTGAACCGTTGGGCGTCTGTGACCACCCCTGAGTCCATCGATGATGTTATTGCCAATATTATCGAGATGAATACTAAGTAAATGATTATGTAACTTTATCCTCAATTTATTTCCTCTGAGAATTTGTTGTCCGATATGATAGTTTGTCACAATTCTTAGCAAGAGTCAACAGTATTTTGGCGTGATGGGCGCGAAATTTTTTTTGTTGCTGATTAGAATATATCTTTATCTCTTTTCAGGTGTTCATACTTTACATTTACAAGGTGGTGGGAGCTATCTGTACCTATTTGTCGATCACTTTGGTAATAACTACAGCCAAATTGATGGAACGACGCGTCATGCCAAGGTCCCATATGAGTTTTGGCGCTAGATCTCTAAACACATCATTTTCGAGCGCGGGTATCCTTTTTCCTCTACAATTCTCTCAAAGGTACTCGGCTTGAAGACTTGGAACGATGGCGACGACGACGACAATGGCGCCACCGCCTAAATTTATTCTCGATGACTTCATTGCGCTTGCTCTGAGCAGCACACCATCAGAGTTGCATCCGTATTTCGAGTCGTTCAGGATCCTTTACACCAAAAAGTAGGGCTCTCTCTATCTCGCTGTTTCTTTGTGTTTTGTGTTTTTAATGGATTGATTTATAGACTATGGCATCAGTTGACAAAAAAGCTTTTCGAGTTTTTTGAGCACCCGTTGGCGTTGCCCTATCGCGTGGATACATTCGAGCGGTTTGTGAGGGATTTTGAGAGGAAGATCAATCAGCTGAGACTTGTTGAGATGGGGACAAAGGTGTCGAAGGATATTGATAGTATGTCTATCTTTCTCGATCTCGTCTGCCGGGCTGATGACTTGGTATTGCTTGATTAGACCCGCAAACGCATCTTTATTTTCTGACGTCTCTCCTCTCGCGCATCGACACTGAGAAATCACCAGAAGCTCATGTACTGTTATTGGCTACAATTGCTCATGCTAAACTTGTATTTGGTGATCTAGAGGGAACAAAGGCAGACATGGATGCTGCATGGCAAGTTCTTGATACGCTAGAGGGTGTTGACAGTGGTGTGAATGCTGCTTATTATGGTGTGGCTGCTGATTACTACAAGGTCAGTTCTTGGTTCTCTGGGTTGTTCTTCATGACTCAGTATTTTTTTGTTCTGCAGGCAAAAGCAGAGTATGCACCCTACTACCGGCATTCGCTTTTATACTTGGCGTGTGTGGATCTTGAAAAAGAAATGTCTGCGGAGGAGAAACTTATCCGGGCGCACGACCTCGCCATTTCTGCCTTTTTGGCGGATACGATACATAATTTCGGAGAGCTGGTATTACGATCATGCACATCTTTGTGGAAGCGCTCACGTGTGGACTATACAGTTGATGCACCCAATCTTGGACGCTTTCAACAGAACGCCTCATGAATGGATCAAGAAACTCCTATTCACGTTCAATGAGGGCAGCATTGGCAAGTTTGAAGCTCTTGCCCCACTGTTCCCGCAAGAAGTAAGCACGTTGTTTGCCTGTTGAATGACTTCATCATGTCACTGACATGTTAAATGGTGGTTTGGTTGTAATTTAACTTGGGTATGTCGTCATGATGGTGCTGCATGTACTGCCTTTCTGGGAACAGCCGATACTTCAAGAAAACTATGCGTTTCTGCGGCAAAAGATATGTCTGATGGCACTAATTGAAAGTGTATTCAAGAGGCCTGTAAATGACCGGACGATGACTTTCCAGACGGTGGCCGAGGAGACGAGGCTGCCGATAGACGAGGTCGAGCATCTGGTAATGAAGGCTCTGAGGTTGGTGACATCAAAGACAAAGCCATGATGCCTCGTGCTGAATGACACTCCATCATGAACAGCCTGAAGCTTATTCGAGGTTCGCTGGACCAGGTCGAGGAAAAGACGTATATATCGTGGGTGCAACCGCGCGTGCTTTCGCGGGAGCAGATTGGTGGACTTGCGACGAGACTGGACGAGTGGGTGCAGAAGCTGAACGGTGTTGAGCAGCGAATTGCGGCTGAGGTGGAGGAGAAATAGAAATAAGAATAGAATAGAATCAGGCGTGGGAATGATGGACGTAGTTAAGTAGACGATCGGTTTTGGGCAGCACACATGCAGCCTGCTCGTTTCTTCCTACAATGGCCGCCCCTCCCAAACAGCGCAGAGTCTCCCTTGCCGTCCCGCCCTCATCGTTCCCCATGTCCTGGGACTTTTGCGACGACATCGGCTTAGCAGGTCCCAGCAATGTCCAGCAGCAGCCCAGACCCTTCAGAAAAGCAAAAATCCGAAAGTCAGACCCTCAGGACCCAGCTGCACCCCTTCCAGAGAAAAAACCTCGCAAAAAGTGGACCCCCGAAGAGACACAGATGCTCGTCGAAGGCTGTAATCGAGTGTGTAATTCACCGTAATGAGCTCGAAGCCAAGTCTGACTTGTGCCAACACCAGCATGGCGTAGGAAATTGGAAAACTATCTTGAGCGACTGCAGTCTCGAATTCGACAGTCGCTCATCTGTAGATCTCAAAGACCGGTCAGCTCTTTTCTTTCCACGATCGATCCTCGTTGAACTCTGGTCCTTTTTACCAGCTTTCGTACATACTTCCCGGATGCGTACCAGAAACATTACCCAAACGCCCGCACACATCTTTCTTCCAAGATTCGTTCCACCCTGCCCGACGGGTCTCCACTCTTTGGAAAGACCCGCAGCAAGCGCAGACGGCCTTTCACTGAGGAGGAAGATAAAGCCCTCAAGGCCGGTTACGAGAAACATGGGACTATCTGGGCGGCAATTGTCAAGGATCCTGTATTCCAAGAGCAGAACCGCCGTTCGACTGACCTTCGAGACCGCTTCAGAAATGCGTATCCTGATCTATACGAAGCTGCAGGATACAAACCGCGGAACAATAAAAAGAAACAGCACTTGATTGACGACTCGCAGATTACGACACGTGCGGCAACAGATGACCTGATTCCCGCGAGTTCCCCAGGAAGGACTGGCCCAGTCAGAGGCACCAGAAGGAGAAGGGCCCAGACAAGTCAAGGTATCTTGTTGAGAGGTGGTACAAAGAGCGTACCACAGAGCACATTCCCTTCAGAGGATGAGGATAGTTCCCCAGAGGACACGGATGCAGATCTAAGTTCGCATTTGAAGACTCAAGGACTCTCAAAGACACCAGCATTGGCAGATCAACCTTCCATGACTGACGGAATCAAAAATCTACAGCTACTCAGCCCTGCGGTGCCTGCAGAAGCTTCATTCTCTTCTATTGTCGACGATCACGCCGAGATAGACCTGCGTTCAATTACAACTGAGCCTCTTTCACCTGACCCGCTTGCCGAGTATCCTCAATCGTCCTCTGTACTCGACAGTCAGTCTCGAATACCTCTTGACAATAACATCACAACACATATCCATCGTCCAACCTGGTCTTCGCCAGTGTCACACACGCCAGTTAATGACGGTGGTGGAGGCGGGAGTAATCCCCCTGGGAGTTCTGCTGCTGCTAATAACAGTTCTCATACACGTTCTTACGCCAAGACTTCTGCACCGCAGCAGCAACACGGTCCCAGAGGACTCAAGGTTGGACAATCCGCTTGGGGACCTCAGGAATGGCTTTCGCCGAACCCACGCCTCGACTCCTCTTTCAATACCCCCATAAATACAACCCGAGTCACCAGTGGGAATGCAGCGGTCAATGCGTCCCCTGCAACCGAAAATAGTACACCCGGCACTGGTACACCTTCGTCCTATTTTTCTCCATCATCACCTCTCGCATCATTTGATCTCACACCCTTGCATACGTCTCAGCCTCTCTCGCCTCCTACCACTGCTGCCGCAATACAGACCTCTAACACTCAAAATGTAGGTTCCACTGCCGTTGCTTCTACAAGCCTCAACGCACTCGTTGGATTGACGACGCTCAATCTGCCGATGAGCCCTTTGAATAATTATAGTTCGCATCAACACCATCATGTCATCGAAAGATATGATCTTTGGCCTCCCGCCCTGGCGTTGTCATCGTCATGTTCTGCCGTGAACAATTCCTCAGCTTGTTCATCTGTCCTGAGTGGAAGTGGTGGGCCATTTTCAGGCCCAGGTTCCTTGAGCGCATTCAGCTCGTCTTTCTGCGGGGATTTTGGGTCGGAAGTGAGTCTTGATACACAAAGTCAGACTTTCTCCGATGATCGAGAACAGCAGGATGTTTTCGGAGGTGATGAGACGTATAATTTGGGATACACAGCTACTAATGCGACTGGAAATGGTGGTGGACTTTCGGTGGCTAGAGCAATAACTCATCACTCTGACTATGCTGGTGATCTGATTTTTGGTGCGAGAGGCTATGGACTTGGTGGTGGATTCGGTTGGTTCGGAAGTGCATACGGACCTTCATCAAATGGTCATGGTGACAATGATATCAATAATCCACAGTCGGCTATGGTAGATGGTCCGACGACTGGTTTGGGTCTGGTTGGTATCTCAAAAAGTGAGAAGGAGATGGGGGTCAAGGACAGCGGTGATGGAGTTGTTCCTGGAGATGGGAGAGGGAATATTAATCCAATGCAGTTGCACGCGTCGTCTTCTGAAATTGACGATCCACAGGAGAGAGATGTGGATGAGGAGATGAGTGATGCTGCAATAGACGAGGATGATGACGTTATGGATGGGACGAATCAATTGACAACATGTCCTCGAGCCAGTGTGGATGCTGAGAGTGAGCTGGTATCGGCAAAAACACCGTCGCCGGAGAACCAACAACAGAGGCAGAATGTAGCAAAAGGTTCGAACTCGAACTCGACTGAGACCTCACCTGTGAGAATGGAACATATTTCACCATCACATAAACGCTTACTTCACCGTCATCAGCTACAGCGCCTGCATCCTTTGCATCAGGATGGTTTCTCCGCACACAATCACCAGAATACCCACACCCTGACACATAGTGGACATTCATTATCCCTTTCCCTTGGTTCTTTGACCATGTTTTCTCCATCACCGGCGTCCCTCTCAACACCGGGCGCCAATAGCTATGGACGATTCAGTCTTGATGACCTCGACCTGACGCAGCCAAGCGCCTTGGCTGATATGAATAATTTAACACCACCTGCGACCCCCATGATGCAGCATATAACACAGCTGAGAGCAGGGAAGAAATATGGAGTGTCGAGTATAGGATTGAGTGGAAGTGGGAAGCTGGGAGCTGGTGGAGGCAGTTCTTTCATGCCTGGGCGAGAGCAGACTAGCCACCAAGAGCAAGGGCACGGTCTGAGGTCAATTTCGGTTCCGCCTTCCGAAGCTAGGAATACGATGAGCTCCCCGGTAGTATCGTTTTCCTCTGTCTCTGAGGCTGTAGAGCGTGGACGACCCAAAATTGTTGACACTATGGATACCGCGAAGCGTTCACTTAGTAGTACAGTCCATGATTTGCCTGGGCCAAGTACATCTCATGGACATTCGTTGTCCTTGTCTACTCTTCCTCCTCTTCCTTCCCACTCGGAGATATGGAGATCGACTACTCCTACTGCGAGGGTTGCTAACAATGCTTCTGTGACGCAGGGTCAGGGATTGGGAGCGAATGCAATATCCGATGCGACTACGCTATTTAGCCATCTCCTCTCATCGCCTTCCAATCCGTTTAGCAGCAACACGAGTGGAGGTATTGACCCCTCAGGGACAGGGATTGGTGTCAACTCGGAGGTCAACACCCATGTTGACCTGCCTTTCCTCGACTCGCATTACAACTTTGGGCAGCATCCTAATAATAATCAGCAGTTCCAACAGAATTTTGGAGCTACGGCGATGTTGGTTGATACGCCGGCTCCGACGCCTGATGTTGCACACTCTTCAGCCATGGATTCGGGGAATGGAGTTCGCAGGATGACTCAGGCAGAGGTGGAAGCGAGGTTGGCTTTAGATCTTGCTCAGCCGTTTGATACCCATCATACCCATGAAAACACGGTGCATGCACAAACGCTGCAGTACCTTGGCCTTCACGATTTTGTGTCCAATCAGGCACAACAGTCGGACTTTGATTATTCGGGCGCGAGCACGAGCACGAGCGATACGGCTGGATTGAAGGCGCTTAATCATGTGTTTAGTATTCCACCGAGTTTATCGAGACAGGTGTTTTCTCCTGTGACCACTTTGATGAGGTCTCAGCAACAGCAGCAGCAGCAGCAACTTGGACACCAGAGAATGCAGAGTCAACAAGTGGTCAATCCGAAGGATTTGGTGTTGAATGCTAATGGAGCAGGAGCCGTTGGATTGAGTGCGAGTGGATTGGAAAGTAAGAGGAAGAGAGCTAGCTGGGATGGGAGTATTCTCTGAGGATCAGTTTTCGGATCATTTTTGAGGTCCGTTGGGTTGTGGAGTTGTTATTTTGTGTGTGCTGTGCACCTGCTTTCTTTGTTTGTTTTTTTTTGTTTTTTTTTTTTGCTTCTATGTGCTTTCGTAGTTTTCGATCGGTTGCTTTCTCGTCAAGTTGCTTTCTTTCTATACTTGTAATATGTATATGCTCTTTTTTTTTATACACCACATACATACAACTTGATCCGCTTCTTTTTTTCTTGGCGGACTGTTTTAATGCATTGGATCAGGATATTTCAAGTCCTGTGAAGGGTGGAAAGACATGTGTTTTTTTCAACCTGTTACCCTGAACTTTGGACGTGAAATACCCTGCAGTTCAATAGAATCTGTGGATATATCATTGAAGAACGAGTGCTTTTCCAATCGTGTGCACTGTGAATTGAGGTTGGCCGAATGAAATAGGGTTACACTAGATGCGCTCTACTTTACCTGTTGCGACTGAATTCGAATGATCCCTGTCATGGTATAATAGACTGAGGCTGTGTTTAATGATGACATTGTGTTGAAACTTCAGGATTCACGTTTGTTTACCACTGACAGTAGGATCATGCGTTACTTATGATTGAAAAGCGCATGTCTGATGACAGTTTCCGCTCCATTTGAGGAACTGAGGTCGAGAAAGTAATCAATTATTCATATTATACAAAGTAAGGCATATTCTGCACAAGCATGGAATTAGCGCTATTCAGAGGCGGGGAGAAAGTGTGCGCACCATACGACTCGTCATCTTCCCTCTATCTCGTTCATTCTCTTTTGCAGCATCATAAACTGTAAAAGTCCGTTTGCCGTCCTCATGTACCGTCATCATCGAGGCCATATTGCCACATCTGCGATATAGGCACATGTTTTCTCAGTGGTTGGGTTCCTTCAGGAGACAGAAGGGAAGGAAAGTACCGGTAACAATAGTTTGGTGCGGACCAGACTGTGACAAGTTGTTCATCAAACATATGTTTGAAACCTTCCTGTACCAGTTGATGTGCGCGCGCGATCAGTTGAAGGGAGTTTGTGTGGTTGAACTATACGGTGTCCACCTCCAGAGTCAAGAATAGGGCGATAAAATACAATATGAGACTTGCCTGTCGCGTGATGTTACCACCGAAAAGCCAGCCAGCGCCACGAGGGCTTACAGCCCAGTTGTCGATGTCGTCTGGATCTGACCACATGAGATCTATAACGTAGAGAAAGCAAATTCAAGTTCAAATCAGAGATGGAGGGAAAGGACCAACCACAAAAGGCACCCTCGTGGGGGATCTCCTGTGCACGCGACAAGACACGAATCTGGTCTAATGTTCGAATTTCCGGTGATAGACCTCCGTGTACGCAAAGCGTTTCACCATCAATGATCTGTTGTTGGCATAAGTTGATTCTGAAGAGGAGGAGGGGAGAAGGAATGCCCACAGCTGCGAGGTTGAGGTAATCAAAAACGTTACAACAGGCCTTCCACACCATTGCGTTGCCATACTTTTGCTGACATTCGTCTTTGAATAAAAGTGAGTCCGCAGAGGAGGGGAAAAAATGGCATGGGAGGCGTACCGTAGAAACCATAGACCTGTGTGATCTGTCGGCTTTCATGGTTGCCTCGCAGCAAGGTGACCTTGTCTGGGTATCTATCGCGAATTGAGATATACAAGTGGGCAGAGGTCATAAAACCCACCTCGCTTTCAGCGCAAACAATAATGACACTGTCTCCAAACTATAGTGCCCTCGATCAACAAAGTCACCCTAGAGTGTAGCGTCAGAGTGAGTCCAAATGGTGGCGTAGGCCTGGCTGCGACCTCGCTGGGTCCCAAGCAGGCATAAAACATACTACGCGCCATGAAAATATAACTCGTCTCAGGCACACTCCCTCCCTTCCTCAGTAGTTCCAGTAAATCCCAGAATTGCCCATGGATGTCGCCGCAAATAGTGACTGGAGTCGAGACGGGCTGAATATTGGACTCTTCGAGCAGGATGGAGCGGACATGGTCGCAGAGGAGCTTCATCTCTTGTTCAGAGAGATGCCGACATTCCATGAGCTGTGCTATCCATTTGTCTGGATCGAATTTTGGCATAACCGTTTTTGTGAAGTAATGATACAAACTGCCGTGTGAATGATGCAATATCTTTACTTATTTGTTTGAACGACAACAGCGAGACCATGCGGTCTCTGTTCTGGACGCTGTCGCTTGTGCTTCATACGTACATCGTGCAGGCGATACACGTCGCCGATGTCGGTCTGGTGGACTGGTACAAACAGCTCGTCGGCGTACCACTTGTTGAGAGTAGCTCGACTGCACCAACTTTCCAGCGTGTGCAAGGAAAAGAAATTATCCTGACAGCGACAGCGAGTAATGTACTGGCTGCGCTGAATCCCGAGGATGGAAGCGTTGGTGAGTCCATTTCAGATTCTGGTGACGTCCACTCATCCTGTATCAGCGTGGCGATATATCTTTGACGCTGAGGACAGAATAGCCGGGTATTACACCCATGACAATGGTATGAACACTGACGAGTATAGACAACATCTTCTCAATGTCACTCTTGTAGTCGTTGCTGCCCTATCTGGCCCGGGCGGTGCCATACTACGAACTTTCGACATTCATACCGGCGTTCAATTGCTGGAAAAGCAACTGCATCCACCAGAACTTGGCCATCATGCAGAGCCTGACTTCTTTGGAAAACACGTCGTCTTCGCTGGCGACAATAGCACAGACATCTATGTTTTGACAAATGGGGACACTTTTTATCGTATGGATGGGAAGACTGGGGAGATTCACTGGCAGTTTTCGATGCCTGATGTCAGGTATGCTCTACAGTAATACGCATCCTAATTGCCTAACTACATGTCGAGTTTAGCTCTCTTGTCATTCATACGAAACTTGTCCTAGCACCTTCGGCACTATACCTTGTTGGCGCTGCCAAATCCACGGAATCATATACCCTCCACATCACCTCTTTGGTTCCCGAATCCGGTGAAATCATAACGAGTGCAAATGTCCCTTCAAGTATCAGAGATCCAATCGCAGATTTTTATGTGCTCTCCAACGGAATCTCGGAAA
>Ga0153934_1000471_pt1 | contig 11839 bp, 6 predicted proteins | sample TSNJ018MetaG_FD_104708 | JGI IMG/M metagenome (GOLD analysis project Ga0153934, IMG submission 104708) | Attine ant fungus gardens microbial communities from New Jersey, USA - TSNJ018 MetaG | ecosystem: Host-associated > Fungi > Mycelium > Unclassified | place: USA: New Jersey, Wharton State...
ACTCTTAGTCATGTCCTTCCAGAATGTTCTGTGATCACCTGACCTTGTCATGTGACCCTAGTTCCCACACTATTTATATCTTCAACCCTATTGTACGTCTTGAGGTTTTGGATTAAGTATTTAAATACTTGGGAAACTTTTTTCCTTTTGGGGCTCTCATAACAACAATATGATATTAATGTCTCAATAGTTGATAATATTCAGCCTGAGTGAGAATCTGAGTTTTGAAACCCATTTATTGATATAAGTGGCAATGCAGAGGATATTGTTGATTAAACTACCATTTCAAATAAGAAGTAACTATTTAGAATGTTTAGGAGCACTGTATAATAGATCTCCTTCAGGATTGGTGTTGCTAGAAAGATTGTATATGAGGTAGCAGAGGGGCTCTTGGATGAAGACAATGTCTGATGCATTTTTTTGTTCCTAGATAAGTAAGGGCAAGGTTTACCTGCTTTTGTTTCTAGTCTGGGGGGGTTAATTTTTAAATTAGCTTTGCAGCACCAAGCCATATCTCTATAATGTTCAATTTTGTGAGGTCTGCTGCATTTCTAACATTTAGAGCCATGAGCTCTACAAGCAAATATAGAGTGACCCCACTTCCAACAGTTGCAACACTGAGGTATACCAGGGTTCATGTTAGTCCCTCTGATGGTGGCAATGTGGCAACCAAAATTAAAGAAATAGTTAATAAGAAACTTAGCCTTGGAACTGTTCTGTGAGTCCCAAATGTCTAGCCAGACAATAGTTATATCTAACTTGAGTAAAGCTTTAATAACTCTGGGTTTCAAAACAAGTGAGATGTTTTCAAACAAGCTAGTGTAGTTGATTGAGTTGACAATGTCCTCATAAGTAGGTTTATTGCCATTGGGTTGAATATATGGGATATCTATAATCTTGAAATAGGATTTGAATTGTGGCAGACAAGAGGAAAGTACTTTGTTATTGATACTGTTGATTGACTTGATATATTTTTCAATAATACTAAGGTCACTAGGTGCAGGAATATTGTTAGTAGCAATAGAAACACCACCCAAACATAGACAGATGAACTCTGACCGAATAGTAGATTTGGTGTTTTTTAGGAGGCTATTGATGAGACCAGCATGAATACTGGCTTTTTTTATGATTAAGTTAACATATTTCTCTAAGATAGGTACTATGGCCTGTTTTCTTGAGGGTTCTTTGGTAATTATCTAGATCTTTCTTTTCCTCTAGATAGTTAGAAAGGCCAAGTTATATATGTTTAGGATCTTGCTATTGGGCAATGCTAGAAAAGCTTCTTTGATACATAGAATGTTTTCTACAAACATGGCAGCTTGTACAAAGCTATATGGTGTTGTAGCTTTGTTATGTTTGGTGAGTGCCTTTTTTGATTTCTCTCTTGTTTCCTTACTGGGGTATGGGGGAAGAGGTAGCAGGACATGGTTAATTCTTGTTGCTCTATTATCATTGACTGGTGGAGATTGCAGAGGGGATTGGTTCCTAATGAACTGAAACTTGACCTTGGACTGGAAAGTGATATTATCAACAGTATTGATTTGATTCCATCCAGCTTCATATATAGCTAATACAAATGTCCAAGCAGCTTTGCTGAACAGCTTCAATTGAGAAATATTCTTGTCATTACAACCTTTGAGCTTTTTTTGTTTAAGAAATGTTGCCATATACTGCTAGAGGAAGCATGCCATATTGAGAACATTATCTCAGAGAAATTTATTGGTGCCAAACAAGAAGGTGGCCCCAAACCTACTATTCCATAAGCTGGGGTCAGCCAGGATATTAGTACTATACAAAATGACTTCTGGGGGAAAAGCTAAGATGAGGAGGCCTGAGAGGGTATATTGGTAGATATTGTCTCGTTGACTTCTTAAGGTTGAGCACCTACCTTGCTGGGTCCTTGAGGTTGAACAACTGCATTTGTCAGCTTGTTCAAAGCTTGACTATTGTCTTTAAACTCTTCAATCTCCATATTATTCTGGAGGTTCATTCTCTTTATGTAATCTATTTCTAACTATTACAAATAGCCACTTACTGATTTGTGAGTTGATGATTTGATAATCAAAAGGCTCAAAGCAAAGTTTAGACAGTAGCAAAAGATATTGTTAAGTCTGAGGTTTATTCTCAGATATACAGTTCTTAAATACATAATTGTGGTAGTCTATGCACCAGAACAGCCTACTACATAATCACTACCTATTGTTCTACATATAGGAGTGTTATTGTTCTTGAAATAGAGATAACCTAACCATCTTAAGGCAGTCCTTTGTTCTATTCAAGGACAGATGATAATCTATAGATAAAGATCAGTATTATGTACAAACATTAAGGACCTTGTATCTCCATGGGATCCTATTGCCTCAGGTTCTACTTATAGCCAAAATAAGTACATTGAAGAGAGCTTCATGATGGTCATTGAAGCAAATGATTATGTTAAGCGGTTCCTGAGATATTGGTGATTTAGTGTCTGGTGACTTGGTATCACTGACTAATCTGCTGATAACTTGGTGAATACTGATTGCTTTGAGACGTTTTTGGTACCATTTGGAAGGTCTTCTTAAGGGCTTTCAGTGACTATTTAGATTGTTGAAATTGGTCAAGTATTCCCAGAGTTATGGTCTAAATGAAGTTTGTGACACTAACAATGAGCCTAAGTTCATGGATACCTTAGATAGGCTTCTGGGCTGGCCTATTGATGCCCTTGAGGTAGGATAGCCTCTTTGTATATTAATGGTCATGTCTTTAGGCCTCTCAACATAATATATGGGGGATTGGGACTTATGGTCACTGTTTGCAGTCAATATAAGATGTTTATTTGCTGTTATTTTCCTGGGTGCTACCATGATGATGGTGGTAATGGGACAAGAAGCAATTGGACAATTTAGGAGTTCAGGAGTGGAAATTATAAATAAAATGAAAAGAAAAAGAAAATAAATAATAAATAATACTGAATTTCTGGTATGTGACACACATATCTATTGTCCACCACTGCACCATTGCTAGAGATACTTATGTTAGATCCCTGGAAATAGTATATGACAAGTCCAGCTGTCAAGTCCAACATGTAGACTTTCCTTGGTTTACCAACTTCTTTTATCAATCCATCCAGGGCACTCCTACCTTTGCTTACTGCCTGTTTGACTTAACTACATTGCTGGTACGTTAGATTTGGAGGGAAGAGCAACAGAAAGCCTTTGATACTCTGAAGAACACCATTACCTCATCATCCATACTTGTCTCACCAGATGACAGCTCATCCTTCAGGTTTAAGGCCTCATTGATGTGTGTTGGCAGCTACTTAACATAATCATATTGATCAGGAATCACCTGCTACCAACGAACGGAGAATCAAGACTCGTGCAAGAAACGTTCAAGGACTATGATGTATATGGGCAGACACGGGTTGATGAATCTGGAGAGTGTGATAAGAATATTTTGCCTACTGATCATTGGTGATAGGATCTTGATGTCTTCGTAAAATCGCCGCGGCGCTTCATGATTGATCTTGATGACGCAGAAAGTGATGTATCCGACCTATAAACTAGACAAAACCATGGTCGACATGTCTCATGAAGACGTGGATGTAGATGTTAAGGAGTACAAGAGTACAGACTCACGGAGAATGAGATCCTTAGCTTCGTTGTGTCAGTATCATGCGCTAGGAGCGTTTATATGAGATGTGTATATAAAGGCTCATAGATTAAGGAGAAGATCATTCTGAGCCACCTCGAGTTCCGAAGCTTAACGTGAAGACAATTCGGCAAATGCACTAGTGAACAAGCATAAGTTCTTCCATAGTTGAGAAATCCTCTTTTGTGACCACCAGAAGCACCGACTCAACGTGGACAAATTCGAGGCTATTTTTACCAACCAAACCCATTGGTCTGCCTGCTTTGAAGATATCAGAGAAGTTTCTGGCAACATATAGTCAGGTGGGAGGTAAATACTCATTATTCCTCTTTGGAGCATATTCATGTTTTATATTCTCCAGATAACCATTCTGGGAAGTGCTCTTCTTCCCTTTTTGTTACTTCCCTAGTTCGTGCATCTTCACCTGTGAGAAAATGAGCAAACCTTTTGTTGAGCATAGACACGGTATCAAAGGCGACTTGGCAGTTCCGTACAACATCTCACGGCATATGACAATGGCGCTCGATATTTATTCGGCACCAACTCGTCAACCATCCATCGTTATTCACCAGAACACCGGTCCGGTGTCCATTTATTCTTGTGCATCTGCCTTGAGGCAAACTTCCATACAAGGTCTGGACCTCGTTGGATACCCACCGTCAACTCGCTGTCGATAGTCGCGAGCTATCCACGTTGGAAACACATTCTTATTAAGTTGTAAAACTAAAACCAAGCAGCTAACTTACCGCCGCCCTCGTCCTCTCTCCTACTCCAAACAATCGCTATCCAGCTTTTCAAGTCGCTGTTTCCGCTTCACCCACCCATGACGAGCCATTCTCCCCAACGTGCCCTGAGAGCATCTCAAGCGCATCAGCTGAATCAAGGTATAATCTTTTCATGTAATCATTTTTTTTTCCGATAGTGGCTGTCGATGGATTTCCCGTTGTGTCAGTTATCAAGATCTATTCAGATAACTAATTTTCGTCCACACAGGTCTACCTCAAAATTTTAGAGAGTCCTCTCGATCGCCATCTTTGCGAGAATTATCTCGTGCGATGCCCGCTGCGTCTGTGCCAATGTACGCTCCATCATCAGTGGCACAGCAGCTCAGTCAAGTTCCACATCAAACTAGTCCATCGAACTCAAGTAATCCACGACCATCGCCTCCTATGGCTTCAATGCCACGACACCATGCCACCCTACAGTCGGGCGAACTGGGAGTAGCCCCCTCAATTTCCCAGTATCCTCAAGGTCACAATACGTATAACACCCATTATACTCAGACAGTTGGCCGCTCGCAGATTGCTACTCTTACACGTTACCAGCAAGATGATAATTACCAAATGACGCCTGAATTACTGGAGGAGATCGAGCGTGCGGACCAACAATCGCAGACACATACCAGCTCTCCTGCATTCTCTATCCATCCTCATCTCGAGTCAACTACGCCTTCTAGAGACCAGAACCTAGAGAGGTTTCGCGCAGGAGATAGAGCGAGTCCTAAAGAGCTCGAATCTCGTCGACCAAGGGATCCTGTGCCAGCCCGAGAAAGTCCAGTAGCAAGACAACCCCATTCTCCATCGACATTTGTGCAAGCGCCAATTTCACAACCAGATCGCAATGCTTCCGACTCCGCAACTCGCTCGTCTCCTATGGGAGGCGGTTCATCCGGGGATACATATACCCCTTACATCACACGTGACCGCCGGGCCACTGTCAATTCCCTGAATAGCGAGCCTCGCGCCCAATACTCACATTCAACTCATACACCTCCGTTGCAGGCTGTTGGGAGGTCATCTGCTGATAGATCACTTCCTGTGCAAGAGGAGCCTGAGGATGATCCTCATCCAACTGTAAAGGACGATCCCTGGAACGGGATAGAGCAACTAGACAGTCGCCATCCAACTTCTTCCCCAATCCCTTCTTCTGACACTCACCCGGAAGGAAACTCTCATCGCCCTAAGATTCATCATTCGACTTCTCCCAGCCTAGATAACCACTCTGACGACGAGGGAGTGAAAACACCTAGGTCTCCGAGTGTTGGTCTTCCCGAGAGAAATATGCAGCCTGCGACCAGTGGAATTCGGATGCATCCACGCACCGCTGGCCGTACAGGCTCAATGGATCAAGTTGGGCTGAGAGGCATCGCAGAAACAATTCGTCAACCTTCACCGCAGAACGGTGTGCCCAATCCATCCCACTCGTCAAATGCCCAACGCTCCAGCCAACTTTCTGAGCTGCGTAAACTAAGTGTTGATGCAAATGTATCGCTTCCATACTACGCTTCCGAATCGAGTCCCTATTCTAGGCCCTATTCTAATAATCAATTTCTTACTGAAGAATATTATGGGCACGACCCCTCTACTTCTTTCTACCACGATCCACAATATGACCATCGAACCCGCCCAGAAGCGCCCGTCCCTCCGACGCCTCATAGTCACACTGCTGCTTCCTCACCCTCCCCATTTCCGCCTGCGTATTCTCGCAACGTAAGAAACATCACGGACTCAAGGCCAACTCACGCAGGTTCCCCTTATCCAGCCCCTTATGATCATATACGTCGGAATATCAATATTTCACGTAACACAATATTTGATCCTAACGATCCCAATTTTGATATGATACGGGAACAAGTTGCTAATCAATGGCAAACGTTTCCCCAAAACACCCATGCTCTTGGGGGTATGTCGGATTCGACTTTTTCTCCCTCTGCGACTCCCTTCCAAGGCAATTTTTCCGCTTGGGCTCACCTCCATGCGCGCCGAACAATTAATGGAGCTTTTGGTATTAGGAGCCTACAATCCAGCCCTGGTCTCGAACCACCCGATCGAGGTGAAGTGCCTTCTGCAGCACCTTCCCATGTCTTTCGTAGCAAGAAGAAAACAAACCGTGCTAGTAGGTTAAGCACTGAGATATCTCGTAAGACTCCGCCAAGGGTTCAAAGCACCCAACCCCGTGAAACGAGCCCCGAGCCCTCAACATCTGGTGAGGAGACAGCAGGTGAGGAGAATTACGCCGGGCAAAATACCAATCAGAGGAGCTGGGGGAATGGTTCTCTTGCTGGTCAAGTTGTAGAGGATGATGGAGATGGGGATTGGATTGATGAAGATGAAGAGCCGGATGAAGATGATCTACTCGAGCTCGAATATCATCCTTTATACATAAAAAATGTCGCTAAGAGACGCAGAAGATGGACAATGGGATGGGAAAACCTTCTTGAAGCTGTAGGTTACATTTATTTTTTGTTGTACCACGACGATGGTGTTGATCAAAAGGTAGTTCCGCGCATTGGATAAACAGACGGATGCAACTATGGTTTTATTGGCAGCGCCTTCACACTCGACCAGATTGTACTCCATTCGCTCGCGCTCCGTCAGGAGGCAGCCCAGTAATTCGGATATCACTCCCCTAAAAGTTGGTTTCAAGCGTATCGCTGCTCATCGGCGAAAGACGCGTTCCATGATCAAATCTTCACTCGTGGACAGGTTCTTAGTATCATCTGGAACTTCTGGGGAGGGTTCGGAGAGCGAGACGAGGGAGGAAGACCTCAAACGTGCACTTGAAGCTGCAGTTGGTAGTCTTGGAGTATTTGAATATATGTTCGCGGAGCGAGAAGTACGATGGGCTGAGGAGATGAGAAGGATTACTGAGGATCGTGAGCGTGTTGAGAATTTGCTCAGACAAGTTATTGGTGGTGAACGCAATGGATCAGCTACTACACCAACTGCGCCACCATTACTATGAGACCGGTAGCAAGCGTGCTTTGTGCCTGGTGGCTCTGTTAGCTATTCATTACTCTTGCATTATCATTCATTGTTGTGGAATATGTAGGTACCATGTTATTGGACTGATGGTAGAATAGCTCTATGGATTTTTTAACATAAAGATTGGAATAAGAGTGATATTTGGTTCGTGGTCACACCAGAGCTTGCAGTTAGCTTACAATTGTTGGTGGAAACTGATCAGCTGTTACGCCGGAGATGTTTAGATTCAGTATTTCTATTCCGCAGACTAATGCTTAGACGCAGAGGGCCTAAACAGGACCCGACATTAAAGATGTATCTACGGGAGGCATGGAAGAAAAGTATGGGCGAAGTTTGTTAGTGGATAGCAGTATGTCCAGAAGGGTTGTTGCAGTAGTAATATGTGACCTGCCTTGAGTCAGGAAGCCATGTGCCTCCTTCATGATACAACGGCAATACAACGGTTGAAGTAATCTGCCTCTGTTGTTCGGCAACGCACGACATCAATCCTCTTAGCTATTTTCACGTCAAGATCCCGAGGAACGCCTGACATATAGAACGTTTTAGTTCTCGCACTGATTTCCCATGTGCCTTTTCTCAATTGCCTGTCCTATGTCACTTTGTTCCTCAGGAAATGAATTTTCCCAACCTCCCAATGTCCACATTCACACTGTTGCATCCTGGGTGAACCCTTCTAACCTAGTTCTCCGGCACATGCATATACAGAATCGAGTAGATACTTGGCTTCCGCCGTGCCAGCTGCAACGAATTCCTATTTATGTAGTGAGAAACCACTCTGTCGATATTCCAACACAATGTGCATACTTCGGAGAAAGATGGATTGCAGTTCTCGTCGAGGGTAAGCCATTTTTTCACATCTTGAGTTGAACCATGTGAAAAGATTTCAGTTGTCGAAGCATTTGGAGTTTTCAATGCCGTTACGGCGTCGATCAGATGATGCATAGGAATCTGATACAGTCATTGGGATGTCAAGTTGCCTGCCAGACATCGGATGGTCCCAGAGGATAAAGTGCGCGTGGAATTCCAAGGCAATGTCACATTGTCACACCGTGTCGTACTTTGTGTTGGCGCGATGCGGCATTTACATATCTCCTCTTGAGGATGAGATGCTGCTTGCATGTACATTTCTCACAGTTTGTTCTTCAAACACGCGATTCTCAGCACCAACGCTAAAAACCTCACCCCTTCTATTTCTTATGACAAGAGCTGCTTCTAGATCTATCACATAACCTTTGGGAGAAGAAATAAGAAAAAATAGCATGTCCAATCCAGCTTCACTCTATGTGATCTTGATCTGTACTGGAGAGGATATCTACACAACACTCTGATCTTCTGGGACACTCTGAAATCCATGCTCAGCATCTCGACACAGACCAGTGTCTGCGGTCACAAATTTTCTCAGACTGCTTATGGGAATTCACCAATTCCTGGAATCGAAGATCCTGGTTCTCTGAGAAAAGTCTATGCCAAGATACTAGAGTCATGATGAGAACTGGATATTTTTATCTTGATGCTCAAGTTCAGACCAAAAATTTACTCCATTCTATTTGGACAGATTCATGACGGATGGGTTTTGTGGCACATAAAAGCAGGAACCCTGTTCTTTTGTCACAAACACTGATGAGTCGTACCCCCACTAGTATTTCGAGTTTGGTCTCTCTTATTGCTGATGCCTCCCATAGCCTTGAATCCTATTATACTGCTCATCCTACGGAGCCTCATGTTCCATCCCTTGATGACACTGAACCTCACCCACTTGATAATATGTTTTATCCCTCAGATGTCAGGGAAGCCGCACAGACTCTGGAAGGAGCATGCGCACAACTCTGTGCAACGCTCTTGCGGCCTAGTCACTTTGTCCTCAATGTGAGTAGTCCTCAGTTTTGAGCCATGAGGAATGATCCAATGCCCAGTAATGATCAGAGACACTTGAATGTGTGTGTTCATGTTTTCTCTGTGGAAATTATGGATTGACTAGTCGCGGTCATAGGTTTATCAGACGGGTTTCCTCGGCGTCGTTTTACGAGCTGGAGTGGCGAATATTCTATCTAATGAGCCTACCGGATTACATGTCTCAAAAATCAGTAAATACTGCAAGATCGAGGAAAGGAAATTGGCACGCATTCTCAGGACATTGTGCTCGGTGCACTTTTTCCGTGAAGGTTTTCTTCAAACCTTCCCCAGATGTCACTACATTCCTCAATGATTTGACTAGTCTCAAAGGACGTGTTCTCAAATAACCGTTTGAGTATGCTCCTCCTGCGTTCTCATCCACTCTATGGCATGGGTCGGCATATGTGAGCCTCTTTTCACTTCTACCTAATCTCGAGTACTTATTGGCTTCATCAGCCACGAACCCTCAAGCAAGGCCGTTGTTCAACTTGCCGATACTTTATTGGATCCAGAATGGGGATTCTCTGACGCACCTGAAAAAGCAGCCTTCAATCGTGCTCACGAGACTCCTCTTCCAATCTGGCACTACTTTGAGGGAGTGAGTGCGGCATAGTCCGATGTTCATCGTTTCCAACACATAGAAATCATTTGTCAGAGAAACAACCCAACTGCACTTGAACAAGGTATCCGATTTGGTGAAGGCATGCTTGGTTGGACTATCGCAGTTGATTCGAATTCCATCGTCATAAGTGAGCGGTAGGTTTATCTGTTTCTAGGGGACTCTTTTGAAATCCGGTAGGCTATCCCTGGGATAATCTTTGTCAAGGTGCCATCGTCAATGATGTCGGAGGTGGCCTGGGCCATATCTCCATGGAACTATATAAACGATACTCGCACCTCAACTTCAGATTGCAAGATCTCCCTGCACAGACAGAACATGCACAAAAGGTAATCTGGCCCAAGGAATGTCCTCAAGCCATTGCAGAAGGTAGAATTGAATTTAAACCTATCGATTTGTTCGTCGAGTCGCCTATCCCCAATTGTGACATTTATCTTGTGAGCATATCTCCTCCTGGTCATTGATTGCGATTATATATTTTCGGTAAATTAGCTGAAGAATGTCATGTTCGTCGATGAATGTTGCCTTGGCCGTGGGTTTGGATATTGACCATGGTTTTTAGTCATCTATTGCCGGACAAAGCAGCAATTACCACTCTCTCCAATATTCGCAAAGTCATGTCGTCGACTAGTCGGGTTCTCGTTCGTGAGTCAGCGTTTCAAGATACCAAACCGAATCAAAAATTGATGTGTAAATAGAAGAATATATACTTCAAAGCGCCGTTCGCACCACGGACAGCAACGAGCTCACACTCAAACAAGCAGAACCACCTTTACTACCTAACTACGGTGCTGGACGTATACGCCAATATTACACTGATGCAGTCATGATGGTCTTATGCAATAGTGAAGAGAGAACTCTAGACCATTCTGTGCAGCTTGGGAAGAAAGCCGGTCTGGAGATTGTCAAGGTGTGGGATATGGGAGAAATAAGTGTTATTGAATTTGCACCCGGTGCTATCGAGGAATGACATCTCTCACCAGCCTGTGATACAAAATTAAAGTAATACAACATCGTAGATGCAGCGTAAATATTAAGTCTATGACATAAAAGGTGCAGCTCCTAAACACGAAGCTCATTTCTCGAAAAGCAGCTAAACCTTTATGCTTTCGGACTTACAATAATGGGAGATTGTTATTACACAGCCTGTTGCAGGCTTCTCGTGGGCAGTCACTGGTCAGATGAGATTCTACGGGAGAAAGAACTCGCAAGATGTTCTGATGTGAACTAGATTATTGGTGCATTCTAATCAGCTTACTGTCAACTAATGTTGACCAACGTATGAGATAATATCTCCATTACTTTTACTCTTTGTCACCCACTCAAGAACTGTTGTAGCAAAGCCCAATAGCTTAGATACTATTTAGGCATGTGGCCTCTCCACTCAAGAATCCTTCTTTTATTACGGAGATCTACATGCCCTGAGACACCGGACTAAGAATAATGTCAAGAACGATTTAGAAAAAGCCCACAACATATCCAAAGCGCGAGCTGATCAATATAATGATCTATCAAGTCTGCGCAGCGAAAGCCTTTCCTTTCTCAATGTTCTTCTTGAGTTCCGGCAAGCAAGCTTCAAGAAGCTTCTCTTCAGCAGAAGAGATTTTACCGATAGGGTGAATCTTCTCAACCCCGTTAGGCTACAAAGAATAGATGTGATCAGCAAAACTGTTGTTAGAATATAGATAAAACTTACGCCGAATTCAACGGGCGACGAGAAAAAGTCGACGCCTTGATCGGCAAACAATGGACTCTTCACAAACGTTGGCGTGATAAGACCCTTTTCTCCATTCAACGCTTTCAACAGTACACCAGCGAACTTGGCCCCGGCGTACGCCATCGAAAGGGTAGCAGATCCAGCACCATCCTTTGCCTTGACGACCTCATCACCACCAAATTGGATCCTGTGCACCAACTTCTCATATTGGTCACC
>Ga0153934_1000480_pt1 | contig 11720 bp, 20 predicted proteins | sample TSNJ018MetaG_FD_104708 | JGI IMG/M metagenome (GOLD analysis project Ga0153934, IMG submission 104708) | Attine ant fungus gardens microbial communities from New Jersey, USA - TSNJ018 MetaG | ecosystem: Host-associated > Fungi > Mycelium > Unclassified | place: USA: New Jersey, Wharton State...
AAAGTATTACATGACATGTCACAGGTAATGTGTCACAAAGTCAGGTGACATCACATAATAGAGTTATATGATGAGTGTGGGAAAAGTAGCACACAGACCATATAGTAAATGTATAAGTAGTGTACAGAATTGAATGAGAACTCCATTGAGTTCTTCTTGTCAACTTGGACCAGGAGTGTGGTTAAGTCATCTCAGGCTAAGTCACTACAACTGTTGGTGATGTCCAAAATCCCCATGACAGATGCTCCAACTTGTGAGTGTGATCAGAGAGCCAGGGAATGTGAGGTTTTTTGGACTCAGGCCAATGGCAGTCCAGAGCATGAAACTCGACAAGTTCGGGACACTGAACAAGTAAAGACATGCAATGATCAACTGGCCAATAGTGGAGTTTTAATGAGGTGATCTGCTCCCAAGGTAATTGAACTTCTCTAGAATATCCAAAATCTCGAAGCTCAAGCTTCTGAAGATGAGTGAAGCCGTTCAATAAAATCCTTGCTTTCATTGGCCATATCAAAGAATCCGCTCCGGACGTTAATTTTAGATGCTAGATTGAGGACAACCAGGACATAGGAAATTGAGGAAGGTCCTACGCCGGTGACCAACAGACACCGTCCAAAATGAGCGTGTGGACCTTGGGCACATATTTATGTAGTTTTGTGAATGTCTTCATGGGCAAATGAATAGAAGTAGGATATTCAAAGGACACATCGAGAAGGAAAGGTGAGTTGCCGGAATTGTTTACGTAGAGCAAGAGCAATTGCAAGTCTGGAATTTTATCGGATGAAGTTTCTATATATAAGAAGAACTGGGACCAGAGCTTCGGAGTCGAAAGGATAACATCCCTCCACTCTGAACATATGTGCCCGAGGCGCACAAATTCGCGCTGCGACCTACAGTTACGTACATAGGAAAAGCTATGACATAGAATCTCAACCGGGAAGACCCTGGTTGAAGCCATCAAAGTGTTTTGCTGCTGCAAACGGGTGACGCGTCGAGTGTGCATGGAATTGCAAGAGTAACTTGTGCATGGAATTGCAAGAGTAACTTGTGCATAAACTAGTGTGACAGACACAGTGACGCTCGTCACTTAACCCAACGTAAGTCCCAACGTGAGTAACACACGAGCCCGTTCTTATTACGACTACTCTTCGTTGTTGCATGGTGTTCACACAGGTGCTGAAATGAGTTATCAGAAATTATGGATATTCCGAAATACTGAAATTGTAGGACTAATAAGTATAACAGATCGCTGTCCACGCATATTCGTGTGTGTTGGATACATTTAACCAATATTCCATTCACCTTTACCTGGGAACTGCATCGTCAACAGCCCATTTGGATATTGAGACCATGCGACTATCGGACATAGCTTGCGATAAGATCCCACGTTAGTTTGGCCAGAGCAGCTCCAATGCTCCAAATAACAACCTGCTTTCCAAGAAGTTGCCAGAGATCCCGACAGACGCGATAATAGTAAGCCAATCCCTGAGCCACCCTGATCAAGATAAGAAGAAGACAGCGAAAAGAGACCGTCAGTTCTACCATTTCTCGCACCAAGTCACCCAATAAGTGCCAGGCCTAGGTTGAAATTCAACTCACTTGAGGAGGGCATTCACCCGATCATCCATCATCTTGTAAACGCCTTGTTTGAATGAGTCCGGCTCCACACGGAAAAGTGGACCATTATCAAGAAGGAGCCAAGCACATCCGTTCGTCTCGGGATCCGGATTCGAGGCAGCATGAAAAATGGCCCCTGCGATGCGCGATACTGGTGTAAGCGGGATCCCCGCCAGAAACACCTTGACCGGAAGAGGGACGATAGCGGTATCTATAGAGGCTTGTTAAAGAGAGTACATATCAATATCTGAAATTTCATACCGGAGAAGAAAGGATGGACAACGCCGACGCGAATACCTCGCAGTTCAAGGGAAAGATGAAGTGATCTCATAATCCCTAGAATGGCGTGCTTTGAAGCCGTGTAAAAGGGTCCTCCTGGTATAGGCATCCATGACGCTTGATAAAGAAGCGCCTGTATTAGCTTTCGTAGGAGGCGGAGAAAAGGTTCTTACCCACTGACCCTATCAGAATGAGAGATTTGAGATTGTCTACATTCTGGTTCAACTTGAGGTAATAAACAGATAAATGAACAGCTAGGGTGAAAAGGTACCTGGGAAGTCGATGGAGATTTTTGTGATGAGATCAGACTTACTGTAAATGACCCCGGTAAGGTTGACATCGAGTGTCAGTAAGTCTGGTTTGATTGGTTTATTGGTCTTGTTAAATTTCACTAAACCAAGGTATTCTTTTTCACCGACGCCGGCGTTGGGAACCTAGAAGAACCTTCTCATTGAGTGACATGTCGGATTGCGAGTAAGGATCATGCAAAAGAAGATCATATTTACAACAATATCAACCGAACCATATTTTGAAATGGCCGTCTCGAACATAGAGACTTGATCATCCCATACGGTAACATCACACCTCACAAAAATAGCTTGTCTGTTCCCTCTCGAATTGAGTCCTTGGTTTGGAAATTAAAAACAAAAAACACGTACCCTCCATCTGCCACGATCTCCTGAGCAGTTTCCTTCCCACCCTCAGCGTCTTTGTCACCGATAATGATTTTGGCTCTGGCGTCAATGTGAGGTTCCAGCGTATCAGACAATAATGGCCAGATGCTGACCCGTATGACGCAAAATGCTTTGCAGTCTCCTTCCCAATGCCGTTCGCAGCACCTATCAACGAATGAGCCAATAGGACATTGCACCATATGAGGACAGTCGGATTGGAAATGTGTCAAGTGAATCTAGTCCAATGAGGAAGTATACTAACCGGTTATCACAACGACTTTCTCTCGAACGCGAGCACCATGCTCAAAAAGATCGGTGTCAGGTACATGAGCCATACCCTTGTAGAGCAGGACCAAGAGAATAGGGGGACAGGCAGAAATACGGTTCCTTACGGCTTTGTCATGAATGTAGTTTTACTTTTCCCACAAATGAGTGTGTTTGTATGACTAGCTCAATTGCCGAAGCCGTGATTGTAGACAGGTCATTCACATGTTAGAATGGGTGCAGTCCGTCAACCTGATCAAGGACAGTCACAGGCTACTCAGGGTCCATAAACAGTGGTTACAAGAAGCCATGAAAGGACTCAAGGCTGGGGTACACCAGAGCATTTGAGTGGCTCATTGTAAGTCAGGAATTGATGTTTTCAGTTTCCCACAGCCAGAGTCTGAGCTGTATGAAAACGCTACCTTCTCTGATTATTTGGCATGGCACTGTAGGGCTGAATGGCTAGATAAAGCAAGACAAAAACTTTGCTCAAGGCTTGCACACAGGCTTGGAAATCCAAAAGCAGCTTCTAACTTGAGGATCAAGCTCTGTACGATCAGCAGATAGGTAGATTCTGTGTTGACTCTGCAGCTACAGTTGCTGGGGTTGGGGGTAAAATATGCTCACATTGGTTATGAGGTGACTGCTATGTGTCCTGTATCAGGCAGTGATAGCTGGTACACTATGGGCATTAGAGCCCGTAGCCGGACCGATAAGACACTGGACTATTCATTCTAAACTGGGATATGAACATTTGGGACCCTGTCCATAGCGCAATCTTAGTGCTAGTCCCGCCTATCATGGTTGATAAATACATTTTTTATGGTCACATAGTGAATGTCCCAAATAAATTTGGCCAAATAGAAATTGTTTTACATCAAACCGCGCTCACAACTGATCGACTGCTGCTTGTTGGCTTCCCCTTGTGTCGTGAATCTTAGGGAAACCTTGAGACAAGCCAAGATCTTACACATAAGCCCAGAGTCAGGCTTGTACATGTCGGATATTCCCTTACGCTCCTTTCGACGAAACAAGACACCCAATTACATTCCACTTGTCGATAACGACACACAACAACAGTTCAGATCCAACGGATATCCTGATTCTTCTCGCACCCCAGACAGTATACAAGGAGAGATGCCAGTCACGACGAGCATAACCAAAACTTCTGTGACCAGTAGTCGGAGAAATGGCAAATCGAAGGGGAAGGATAGATATATAGACGATCCTGAGGAAGAGAGGTTGCTCAGGGATAGCTTCGAAGAAGGCTCCGAGCAGTCTGCAAGGCCCCCATCACCCGTTAAAGTGCGTCAAGTCGTCTAGTATCAGTGGTATCATCGACAGTGTGTCGTGTTTAGCCTCGTTCGCACGCACGTTCGCTTAGGAGTTCATCTCCGAAGGACAAGTCCCGCGCTATTTCCTTTAATCCACCGGGTGAATTCTTTTTTTCTTCATGCCGAGAACTCTTTAACGTCTTTCCAGATAAACTGCAATCTCGATTTCCACCCAACATCGTCAAGAATCAGAAATACAACGTAATCACGTTTCTTCCCCTGGTGTTCTATGAGCAATTCAAGTTTTTTTTCAATCTTTATTTCCTTCTCGTCGCATTGTCGCAGTTCATACCGGCACTCAAGATTGGTACGTGTACAGTTCACTTTCCATTCCACTCATGGCATTTAACATCAGCTAGGGTTTATTGTGACGTACATCGCACCTCTTGCATTCGTCCTCTCTGTGACCATGGGTAAAGAGGCGTATGACGACTATAAACGATATTTAAGAGACAAAGAAGCCAATTCACAACGTTACCTCACTCTTCAACGACCGGAACACCATTCCTCGCGCTCCATCGGCAATAGAAACGACGATGTTGATAGTGAAGCTTTACCAGAAGAAGCGTATCTAAATAAACATGTGAATACGAGATCTGTCCCGTCGTCTTCAATTCGTGTAGGGGATTTGGTGCACTTAGAGAAGAACCAGAGAGTTCCTGCAGATATGGTTTTGTTGCATACGTCAGAAAGCAGTGGGACTTGTTTTATCAGGACCGATCAGTTAGACGGAGAAACGGACTGGAAACTGAGAGTTGCGGTTCCGGAGACGCAAAAGTTGCAGGAGACCGATCTGGTCGAACTTGATGCAGAGATTTATGGTTTATATCTTAATCTCCTTGTAAGATTATATCCACTCATTTTACTTTTCAATAGCGGATGCTCCGATCAAGGATATCCACACTTTCATCGGAACGTTCACACTCAACAAACCTCCAAAATCATCTTCACCTGAAGGCAGCGAAAACGACGGTGTTCCACTCCGCTCTATGCCTCCCTCAGTATCACCGCTGACAGCTGAGAACGTTCTGTGGTCAAATACGGTTTTGGCAGCAGGTAATGCTGTCGGGTTTGTAATTTACACGGGGCAAGATACGAGAGCAGTCATGAACACCAGTCATCCGAAGACGAAGGTTGGACTACTGGATTTGGAGATCAATCAACTAGCAAAGGTGCGTGTTTGTTGTCTTTCCAAAGTTTTCTGATCAAAGGAATATCGTAGATTTTGTGTGCTGTAACATTCGCGCTGTCGCTCGTTCTCGTTGCTTTGAATGGTTTTAGGGGGTTGTGGTATATCTATGTCTTCAGATTTCTGATTCTATTTTCTTCAATCATACCCATCAGGCAAGTTGTCCTTTCTTTCATCACTGACAAACCTCTGATATTAGTCTAGTCTCCGTGTCAATCTGGACATGGGTAAAACAGTATACGCACATCAAATCATGAATGATCCAGAGATCCCGAATACCATTGTTAGGACGAGTACGCTTCCTGAGGAATTAGGAAGGATAACGTATTTGCTAAGTGATAAAACGGGAACTTTGACTCAGAATGGTACGCTTGTATTCACTTTTTTAGCATGAACAGTTATCATGTGCGATAGAGATGGAAATGCGAAAACTGCATATGGGTACGATGTCATACGGTGCGGACTCGATGGATGAAGTCGCTCATCAATTGGAGCTGGCTTTTGGTACTTTGAGCGATAATGGTAAGTGTTCTGGTGCCCTTTTTTTTGCTTTTTGCGATTGATTGTATCTGTTTTCAGCGTTGATGAGACAGGCAACGCTATCCACTGGTATCCAATTGTCAAGAGGTCGACGAGACATGTCTTCAAGAGTGAAAGATGTAGTTCTCAGTCTTGCTCTATGTCATAATGTAAGTCTTTTCTCACTCTGTCCATGACGTGTCTTTATTTTTTTATCTAAGGTGACTCCAGTCAACAATGACGACGGATCTGTGACGTATCAAGCATCATCCCCAGACGAAGTAGCCATCGTCAATTGGACAGCCTCCATTGGACTGACCCTCGTTTTCCGTGATCGTACACGTATGGAACTTCAAACACCGTCAGGTTCTCGGCTTTCTTACGACATTCTATACATCTTTCCGTTTACATCTGAATCAAAACGCATGGGGATCATTGTCCGCGATACTTCGACACATGAAATTCTCTTCTTGCAGAAAGGAGCCGATGTTGTGATGTCGAAGATTGTACAACGGAATGATTGGTTAGAAGAGGAGACAGCTAATATGGCGAGGGAAGGACTGAGGACGCTTGTTATGGCAAGAAAGAGGCTTTCACCAAATTTGTACAAAGGGTGGGAAAAGAGGTATCATGATGCGAGTGTGCTATTGGAAGGAAGGAATGAGGTGATGCAGAATGTGATTGGGGAGATATTGGAACATGATTTAGAGTTGCTTGGGTTAACGGGCGTGGAGGATAAGCTGCAAGAGGACGTGAAGGGGACAATTGAGTTGTTGAGGAATGCAGGGGTGAAGATCTGGATGTTGACGGGAGATAAGATTGAGACTGCCAGATGTATTGCTGTGTCGACCAAGTTGGTGGCGAGAAACCAGTATATACATGAAGTAGCGAAGTGTGAGTGATTTTTGTCCGCTCTTGCCTTTGGATTCATTGCTAGACTCAGCTTTCTCCAAGAATATGTAGCTGATTGGTTTTCATGTAGTGAAGACATTGAATCAGGCAAAAGACCAACTGGATTTTTTGCAGAATAAACTGGATTGTTGTCTCGTCATCGATGGGGAATCGCTACAGGCTCGTTTGACTTTCATGCCTCTGGTGTCGTTTCGGCATTTCTAATCATTCTATCTTTCCAGATCTGTTTGAATTTGTTCCAAAACGAGTTCTTTGAGATTGCGACGAAACTGTCAGCGGTGGTAGCGTGTCGATGTTCACCGACGCAAAAAGCAGACGTGGCGAGGCTTATACGGCAGCATACGAAGAAGAGGGTGTGTTGTATTGGGGATGGAGGAAATGATGTTAGTATGATTCAAGCGGCTGATGTCGGTGTGTAAAACCTGCTCCTTGCTCACGATGGCATACTGATTCCACCCTGGCTCATATCATAGGCGTCGGGATTGTAGGTAAAGAAGGCAAACAAGCCTCTCTTGCTGCTGATTTCTCCGTTACACAATTCTCCTATTTAACAAAACTACTCCTCTGGCATGGACGAAACTCATATCGTCGAAGTGCAAAGCTGGCGCAATTTGTTATTCATAGAGGGTTGATTATATCGATAATGCAGGCAGTGTTTTCAGCAATATTTTATTTTGCGCCGATTGCTTTGTATCAGGGCTGGTTGATGGTCGGCTATGCGACGATTTATACAATGGCGCCGGTGTTTTCGCTGGTGCTCGATAGGGATGTGAATGAGGATTTGGCGTTGTTGTATCCAGAGCTGTATAAGGAATTGACCAAGGTGAGTAGATCAGTGCTTTGATTGACATATGATTAATGCGATCCACTCAGGGACGAGCGTTGTCATATAGGACATTTTTCCAGTGGCTGATCATCAGCTTGTACCAAGGAGCGGGAATCATGATCATGTCACTTGTGTTATTTGAAAACGAATTTTTGCATATTGTGTCGATTTCGTTTACGGCATTAATTCTGAACGAGTTGATTATGGTGGCTTTGGAGATTACAACTTGGTATGTGCCTTGTTCAACATCTTCTTTCCATGATCCGATAAAATGATTGATTTATATTTTTACTCGTGTACTTAGGCATTTATATATGGTGATATCTGAAGTAGTAACACTCTTCTTATACGCCATAAGTATAGCGTTCCTCCCTGAATATTTTGGTGCGTTTCCACTAGTGGCGCCTCTCCTCCACTTGACATGAAACTTCCTTGTCAAAAAACCGGATCCTAATTTTGACTTTTTGATTATCTAGATTTAACGTTTGTGGTCACAATATCCTTTGCATGGAAAGTTGCAGTGATAGTTGGAATCAGTGCGATGCCGTTGTGGATTATCAAGCTGATCAGGAATAAAGTAAAACCGTCTGCGTCGAGCAAGTTGTTGTAGGGGAGTGGTTTTCTAGGGTGTGTAGTATTTCGTCCTGTCTGGGTTGGCAGAAAGGTGCCGTTGTGACGTATTTATTACTATCAGGCGTTTATTTATTTATCTAGACAGTAAATGGGGTGAGGTCGGCACAGAACCGTAGGAGAGAAAATGTACTCTGGACTATTCCGTAATTTACGAGCGGCCTGTATGATCTGGAGATTTGGAGGCAAGTTTGGTCTTGAACTGGGCCAATTTGGAAGATCACTGGGGGAATGAAACCCGCGAAGAACGTAAATACTACGGATTCCGGTGTTTGTACGCCATCCCCCTCCCCTCATGCGTTCGTTCGCCTGGCAGCTGCTCGCGGTCGCCCTCGTGGCCTTCAATCCTGCCGTCAATGCGCTCGCCTGGCAGCCTGCCCTCAGCCAGGCTGAGCGGCAGATTTTCCGCGATCGGCTTTTCCAGACGAACCTCCGTGGCCCGAGATGGAGTACGCTTTTTTCATGGTGTTTTTTGTGCATTTCTCAAGAGTTGCTGTTCAGCGGGAAACGACAACCAGAACGTTCTGCTCGACCTGGTTCTTTCGAACATGCAGAAAGCTGGACTCCAAGCCGAAGCCCTTGAGTATACACTAAATAGGCATGTCTTTGCTGCGTTTGCAACAACTTCCATACTTAGTTGTGGCTTTTCACAATCGTAGGTGGGACCCTCGATGGTGGTCACTCTCGCTCAACCTCAAGGATGGAACTCAACTCGCACTTCCGACGACCGGATACTGGCCTTACAGCGGTGACAGCGGTCCCGCAGGCGTTACGGCTCAAGTACACGATGCCGGTACGTATGGCTTGAACACCGACCAGACTCATGATGAGTCTACACTCGATCTTGACAACCTGCCACCGGGTGGCAGTATCATCTTCTTCGACAACCCAAGTCCGACACGGAACTATTCTTTACCTGGTTATCATCTTCTTGGGTGCGTATATGCGCTCTAAATGAGGCTTTCATGAACTCTTCTCTAGAACCTCGCGCGATATTGGGCCAGATGCCATTCCAGAAGTACGTGTATGCCTTACTTGCCTCATTTCATTGCTGACTATCGTGTTTTCCTCCTATTTCAGCTCGGCAATCTGACCAATCCCCATTGGCAATCTGAGAAAAAGCTCGATTTTGCTGATTTCAAGGATATGGGTATTAAAGGCGTTATTGCATCATGGGTGCATACTTCCGACGAAAATGCTGCGCTTCAATTTCTTCCCAACGCCGGAGCACCCGGAGATGGTAACTTATTTGATGTCCCAGCGCTTTATGTTGGTAATTCCACCGGAGAAACTATTCGAAATCTACTGCGTGAAGACAAGGTGGACACGGCTACGATCGTGCTTGATGCACCTAGCTATATGGCGTCTAGTCGGACCCTTGTAGGCAGACTTGAGGGGTTACAAAACAGCAGTGACAGCATCCTGTTGTACACCCATAGTGGGTTTCTTGCTTTAGCTTGATGGGGTCCCAGGCTAATACGATGACTTGTTTGCTTTTAGGTGATGGACCTTCTATTATCGAAGAAAACGGTACGAGCTTCGAAATTTCTATTTAGAAACAGACACTGATATCTTCATAGGTCCCATTCTCCTATTAACAATGGCCGAATACTTTGCAAAAAATCGTCTCAATATCAGCATCGAGTATGTCTCGCATTCCGTAGTCACATTACATCAAGGACTTTGCTATCCCATCACGTTTTATTATCTCTTCACTCCAATTTCTCGATACATTTCTAATTTCTCTCTCATTAATAGTATTGTAATAACGACGGGTCACATGTCTGGTGGCCACCTTAACGAAAAACAATGGATGGACCAACGTCCTGAAATCCGAGACCGTGCAAAGGTAGCTATCGTCTGTGAACATTTTGGTGCCATCGAATGGAAGGATTCGATGAAGGATGGGAAACCGGTTTATGAAGCCACAGGACTGATGGAGCCGATGTGGACCATGGTGTACGTGTTGTTCTCTTGTTCGCAAATCCCTTGTTCAATGTGTTATGATGTATAGGAATGAAAGACCCGCAGAAGAACAAGGCCTATTACACCAATTGTACCATGACGCATTCGACGGAACGCCAGATTATTTGAGGATGGCGATGTTGGCTCCTCAAACATTTGATGGAAAACGTTATCGATGGTAAGGCCTTCTCCATGTTCATTACTTTAATTGAATTTCTGGAAAATGAAAAGGTACGGTGCCGCAGGCAGTAGTGTCCTGGGCCGCAGCAAACTCCCAACGGTTGGGTATGCAATTCGTCTCTTCTTTGTCTATTATAATTCACTCGTGATTATCCCGCAGAATTATTCCACAACCCGATTACTTGTGGGCTGCTATGGTCGATGGCGGATGGAGCAAACTCAATATGGATATGGCCATCGAACAGATCAACGTCGTGTTGAGACTCATTTCGAGTCTTAATGACAAATACTCTGGCGGTGAGCTGTGAATGAACGCGAGTTGTTCGTTCCAGATGGTCCTTTTTCGTCTTTCTCTCTTGTTTCTCTAAATCTAGCTGTATGCGCATGCCAAGTCCAAGTTCAGGGTTCCACAGGGATACGCCTTGTAATATATCTATCCTCGTCCTCACAAATGTTGTCTATTTTTTGCTGTGCTGGCCTGGCCTCTATTAAGTACAATCCGCGGTATTATTATCACTGCGAATGATATATTGGTAAGTACAATATCCGCCTTTATTGGAACCGTGTCAGCCTCGTGCATAGCTACAATCCAGACAGTTCCCAGTGAATTATTTTATTAGCGTCTTTTTGTTTCAAGTCGTGCTCAATGATTATTTGCAAAACATCAACCCCCGTAGCCCATGCGATCGACGTAACTACTATGACGTGACTGCCTGTCGGTCAACCTCTTGAGGCAATTTGTCTAGATAAACATAACATGGATTCCTTTTATTTCTTTGCTGAGAATAGACGACATTCTTGGTCGAACGTCAAAGCGACCAAAAAAAGCCAATACCAGAGACACCAGTCTCTTGAAGAACGAAGCAGAGAGTATTAGCACTCTTTTGACAACACGGCTAGAATCATCTTTATAAATACGCACCCACACACAAGCAAAATAAACTAGTTCAAGGTTCATGTGTACTCATAATCCGATACAAGAGGAGGAGAGAGAGTGTGTGTATGTGTGTGAAAGTGTGTGAGAAAGTCAAAGTGGAGGGCGGGGGATGGGCAAGGACAGCTGGCAAAAACAAAAAAAAGAACGAAATACAAAAAAAGCAGAGGTTCTTGAGTGCTGCGTTTCTTTTTTTCCCTAAAAAAAAAGAAGAAAAAACCTGCGTTTAACGTGCGTATGTAACGAGATCAAGAAGATTCAATACGTGGATTACTGACTAACAGAGAGAGAGAAAGAGAGAGAAAGGAAGAAAAAAAATGCTTAGGGATTGAGTGTTGTAAGTGGAAGAATAAGGAAATGACAACAAATAATAAAACCCTCCTTCGGTCAGTCCACC
>Ga0153934_1000481_pt1 | contig 11697 bp, 10 predicted proteins | sample TSNJ018MetaG_FD_104708 | JGI IMG/M metagenome (GOLD analysis project Ga0153934, IMG submission 104708) | Attine ant fungus gardens microbial communities from New Jersey, USA - TSNJ018 MetaG | ecosystem: Host-associated > Fungi > Mycelium > Unclassified | place: USA: New Jersey, Wharton State...
ATGCATAGGACAACTAAGGTGAAAAGACAGGATGTATTCCGACGAAATGCTATTGATTTTAGGAGGACTATAATGAGGAGGACGACAGACCCACTTACGATCGACTAAAATCAAAAGAGAGTCGCCCAGAGATATTGGTTCAAATCCAATTCGTGAGATGGCAGTGATCTATAGTGTATAGTGAGTCCGTACCATCTCTTTGATCTTATGATTTATCTGTTGATAGGTCTCGTGTCCTATAGTGTTCTTAGTTGAAATATGCTACTTGCTAATAGCTATAGTTGGAAATAAAGTATGCTTCCCTGGGTCGCTCCGGATAAGCAAAAATACAGGGGCTTACGACTGCATGGGCGACGCTTAAGACTGGCTGAATTACTCGTATAGAAAGTTTTCTATTCTATCGTTCGCATGGAAAAGAGCAGGCAGGAGCTTACTAAAGCGATTATAAAATAGGCGGACTTCCGGGATGAATCAGTCCATCTCCCAAGAACTAGCTAATATCCGGATTAGTCCTCTGGTGTGGAAACTGACCCCTAATCGTCGGGCATTCCTATCTCTCCTCTCTTTCGAGGCCCTCTGCCGAGTGTCGAGTTAGCTTATGCTTCCTGTCCTAACTACTGAGCCTAAACCTGATCGTGTTCCTGCTCCGTCTCTTGATTCTGTTGAGGTGGGAACCCCCGCCTCCCCCTTTGGTCGAGTAGCCCAAACTCCTGGAAGAGCGAATGTCTTTCCAGCCCTCTGCCTGACGCTTCGTTCCCGGAATCTATGTCTTCCCCGCCGAACACTATTAAGTGAAACTACGATCCTAGTTAGCCGATGCTTATGCCCCCAGATACCGTCATTGCTTCTTCTCCGGGAAAAGAAGTGATCCGACCCGTGGGCCTTCTACCTCCACGCGGCATTGCTCCGTCAGGCTTTCGCCCATTGCGGAAACCACTGCTGCCTCCCGTAAGTTCGTTACGCTGGAAGCCCACTTAATTAAAGACTCGTTGGTTCACGAACTCTATAAAGATTTTCTTGATTTGAGTCCTTACCTCCCTGTTGCCCTTCTCCGGATTTACCCGGTGAGGGTGGCGCTTGTGAGTCAACGTTGACACTTTCAATCTATGTTTGGCATCCTGGGACAGTAGTCCTAGGTACTGAAGTGACTCCCGGGTAGAGAAGGCAGAAAGGAACTCTCAAGGAGTTTCGCCAGGCGAAGCTCCTATCCCAAAAGGAATTCACTCTCTTTCTCAGATGCTGCCTTACGAAGGCTAGGCCCCTTCTTCTAGCCTTTCACTTGTCGCTTTAAGCTTCCTGCTAATAGATACCTGCTTGCTTACTGGCAATCGAGACTAGAATGTGTCTGTTAAACAAAGCCCTAACCTCATCCCTTCCCCGAGCGCCTTCCTACCCGAGAATGAAAGAATAAATAGGGCTTTGCCCGCTCTATTCTATTCCGAAAGAGGGGATTCGTGCAATGCCCAAGGTTTAGAATCCATGTGCCAATGTCATGTCAAAGCTGAAAAGAGAAGAGCCAAAGATGGCATGGAGGTCTCGACGAGCCCAGCGTCGGCAGGTAAAGAAACCTCTCTTTAAGCAGCAAAACAAAACAAGAGTTGCGGTGGGCGAAGGCACATTTGAGAGAGTTTCATCGGCCTTTAGTACCTAGAGACTTTCAATCCCAAATTCCCCCGGTTCTATGGGGAAAGCTCAATCCCACCGGTATTCTTATTCAAGTAGTTAACATTTCGCTTCGGTAAGCATTCCTTTAGCAAGCGCTTACGCCCTTGCTTCTTACCATATAACATACTCTTTCGAGAATCCGATCGGGTCATTTTAATAGATGTTATTAGCTTATTTCAAAGGAAGTGATAGGAAGATTCAAGAGCATAAAGCTACGTCCAGCCAGCCAAAAAGAAACTAGAAAAAAATGTTGTTACATTTCCCTCTTGCAGGATACTAGAAGCTCAAGACGGATGGCAGTGCCAAAGGAAATCCGGGTCCAGCTGGGTTTGGAGGAGTCATTAGAGATGACCAAGGAAAGTGGATTCATGGATATATTGGTCAAATTGGGGTAACTACAAGTGACGCTTCCTATCTTATATGGCCTAGCTTGCTCTAAACCGAAAGGAGAGACTATCAAGAGAGGGATAGAGCTAATGGCTTACTTATAATTAATGCATTCTTTTTTCCGAAGAAAGATCAGCCATTCGGTCTACCCCGAGATCGATAGAATTGAAAGACCAGCCCAGGCAGAAGCAAAGGAAGCAACAGGGTTAGAACAAGGAGATAACAGAGGAGTTATACCGAACTAAAAGCAAGGGATAACAAGCAACAATGGATTCAGTTTCGAATGCTAGGTAAAACCTCTTCGCTTTGCTCGAGCATCTTCAAACCTCCGTCATTTATTGTTTCTAGTCTTCTCTCTCCCTTAGGCGGACTTTCGATTTTAAGTGACGTTCCTATGTCAGAAAGAGCGGCCCCACATTTCCTGATACGATAACGGCTGATCAGCGACATCAATAAGTAAAGGAGTCAGGGGCGAAACCTTTCATCTGACAAAAGAGATATATCTATAGCTAGATCAATTCCTATTATTTATCACCCGAAGGAAAAAAACTACCTTTCGAGAAGACCGAGACGAGAATCACGAGCTACCTTCCATTCTGCCCTTTGTCCCGAGAAGCACTTCGCTTGAGAGAAAGAGCAGTCAGACTACTAGGGGGAATCAGAATATCTTGAGCCAAGAAACCGCGCGGAAGGCGGGAAAGATGACAATGAAGTTGGAATCCACAAAAGAAGACAGAAAAAACATGAAGTCAGGGGGAAAGAGGGGAACCTAGGGAACGTAACCTTTGCCCCGGACTCGGGGGGTTGAGAGGTTTAGGCTGACTTTTCTTTGGCAGCGGGTTCAGTTCAAAAAATTCTATAGTCTACCGGCTAGTCTGGTGGTAGCATCGGATTACCGGTCACTAGCTTTTTAGCAGCGGTTAGCAGACGCAAGGTGAAGCTGCTCCTAGGCTCGCAGGCAAGGGCGGATGAGAACTTGCCTGAGATTTTCTTTCCCGAGGTCTTTCTGCCCAAAGCAAGCTAGCTAGAAGCAGAAACTCCTATTTAAGTAAGGCCAGCTGTAAACAAAGCAAACAAAAGATTCGTGGTTGTACCAATCCCATCGGTCGTAGTTCATACTCTACCAGCTAACAGGAAGTAGAACGAGAACTCTTAAAGGCGCATCAGCGATATCAAGAAGGAAAGGAGCCCTTTAGCTTTTGGGGACATGTAAGACAGCCTAGCGGATCCTTTTTCATGTCCATCAAAGGGAAGACGATTTCCGACATTCACCCTCAAAAGGAGGCCGTCCATGCCTGTTGAAAGTTCCTTGCCTCTTGTGCCGTGCGTGAGCTGTGCCCGCTTTTCCCTCACAAAGCAAAGCATTTAACCGGCTTCCCTAAAGTCAAGTGAATTAATAGGCTAAACTCTCACATTTCTTTCTTCCGGCTTAGCCGAACTACTTACCTCGGGTCAGGAGAGTCAGAACTGATAGCCATTTCCATTTTTCATGGCACTTCATACCTGCAACAGAGTCAAAGCTGCGGTAATGCCCATTCTTGCAAAAGAAGAACTCTCCCTTTCTGGGTCTGCTTTGCTAATGCACTGATAGCTATGATTCTTCGATCTCGAAAGTGAAAAGATCAGGATTGGATGCTTACTTCGCTTCCTTTCCTTCCTTGCCGCTGGCTTTCCAACCGGAAAGGATTGGTTGGATGCTTTTCCTTGCTCCATCTACCATTCCTGACAATCCATCCTATCTTTAGTAGTAGCCTAACCGGACGGCTCCATGATGGATCTTCTGCGCTAAGGCTAGCATCTCATCCCATCTATCATCTACTTAAAGTTGCGGAGTAGGGAGAATGGCTAAGGCAGAAAAGACATCCATGCATGCCACCCATAGTAATCTGACGGATAACATCCATCAGCCATCTATGAACAGAGTTTAATAACCTCTGATTCAGCCAGTTTCCTATGGCAAATATTCGTCTCTTCCCCGCTCCTTCAACCGACTGACCCAGTCGTCCGAGGTAAGGACTCTGACAGGAGTAGGATCGTTGGGAATGACCTCCTTTTCAAATGAGGCCATATCCATTCGACTAAACAACTCGTTGTTTTCGTCGAAACAATACCGGTACCACAGTACACCTAATAATGAGGGTCTTTTACTTCCTTCTTTTACCTTTCGGTACCATGAATCAAGTTCAAAAGGCAAGGAACGAACTCGACAGTAAGGAAAGAACCGATCAGTCCTCTTCGTACCTCTCCATTTGATTGACCTCACTGAAAGCGGTTTAGTTAGTTTTATCAACACCCTGATGAGGTCCTTTATGTATGGACCCCAAAGGAGGGCACCTTCAGGTGTCAAACCTAAAGGAACTATCGGTTTCCAAGACCGGTAGGCCAGGTTGGCTCTAGCATAAGGAGTCAACTCACAAAACATAAAGAAAGCTGCGGGACTCACAGAGTAGAGATGCCTGAGAGGTATCCGTAATCGCTGCAGCGACTAGGACATTGGCTGGAAAGGCCAAACGCCTTAGGGCAACAAAATAGAAAACCTTCCAGACAAGGCCGAACCGGACCAACTGAGAGTCGGTCGATTCAACCTGCCATTTCCGGTTCACGAATGGTGCGTCTAAGAGATCCTGGATGGTTACGCCTGGAGATACTGCAACCATGTAGTACCACTTGACGCAGTTAAGCCATTGTCGGACCCACGACCTTAAGGTTGTGTACTCCGCGAACTCGCGACTACCATCGGTGACAATAACCTCGTCAGGATAGAGGCACAGGTCCTTTGGAGCTGCGGAAAAAATTGACAAGGATTCCTTACTCTAACAAGTAAGCAAGTAAACTACCTTTTTTTTTTTCATTCCATTCTTCGAAATCCCCTCCTCTTCTCTTAAGGCAGTCGAGGGAAGCGGGTTATGGGGTGGGCTGCTAAGGCCCGGGGAGAAAAATCGGGTCAAACATCGATAGGGAGAAAGAGGTAAATGACTCTTCCTTTCCTCCCGATTGGCAATGATATCTCTTTCTTCTGCCATTGCGAGACAAGACAGCTTCCTTCGTTCGGGCGATCTAACCAACGACGGGAGGGTATGCCCTCTCTGCTTCTCCACTCGAACCATAACCTGAACTAGAAATGGAACTGGAACTTCAGCTGCCAAAGGAATGAAACAAATGCTCAACACATGCCTCCTATTGGAGAAGCTTCTTTCATTCATTTCCCTTACCAGCCGGGACATCTGCTCCTAAAATGGTAACTTCACTCTGCCCGCTCCGTTTGGTTCATCATGTGGACAATTCCTCCACAATCAATCTTCTTGTCTGGAAATGCATGCTTTTATGGAGGGGTTATTTCCCTCGTCGCTTACCCGCATTTCTCTTGGTATACCTACCAGTGTGCCTCCTAATTCCGTGAAGTCCTTGGAGCATGTGCGATTTATTCAGGATCCTTGTCAAGAAAGAAGTCAGTCCCTTCTTATTTCTTTTATGTTAAATTACTCGAAGAGGGAGTCGATTCACGTACTTCACCATTTCCTGGGTCGTTCTCGCCTTTCCCCGGTTCGGTTCTTTCTCTATTAAGAAAGTCCCGGTGTGAACTCCCCTACTGATCTGACTCCAGCAGATTCTCGAGAAGCCAATTCTCTCTCTCGATCTACTTTACCGACAAGAGCTCTGAATGAATGAGCAATGAGTTTGATTCTAACTATTCAAAGCAGAGGAAATAGAATATTATATAGCCTATAGCTATAGGGCTAGGCTCCGCTCCTCGCTCGAGCTACCAGCTTTCTTATATATCATTCCTGTTGACTAATCCGAGTCCTTGAGAGCTTAGACGTCAGCGGGGAAGAACTCCGAAAGAATTTCATCGGCTCCTCCTCTCTTGCCCTCTTTATGGTATCCAGTTTCAATGGTTGCTGCCTCTAGTTCAAGCTCTAAGTAAAGCATTCACGCACCAAAGACCTCTTACTACGCTCCTGAGCCTAGGAAAGAGAAATCCCATTTGCCTAATACGTACTACTGTGCTGCAGATGATTTAGCTGCCGTTATTCCTCCACCAGCTTCTTTTTGGCATCAAGCCAGCCCTTATTCCTTGCATCAACAGGCAATCCCGCATAAAAGAAAGGCTACTGACTTGGCTGATTCAACAAGGGAAAAAGGCATCCATTCAAACAGCTCCCATTCCTATGTTGACACCAAGAGAAAGAAACCCCATCAAAGAAGGGTTTGTCCGCGGCGGGGTTAGGACTTTATGCAGAAGCTTCTGAGGCAAGCAAGTAAGTCAGGCAGGGAAATGATTCTATGTTTTGCCTGGCTGTTTCCGTTCAGTTAGCTTCTTCTGTTTTAGGTTTGGTTTCGAAGTAAACAGAGCTATTCGGAGGAGATCCCGCTTCTTTGAAGGTTGCAGCAGAACTGGCAGTAGTAGCAGGTGTCTAAAGGAAGTCAAGTGATGCCCTTCCCTTGGGGCTAAGGCAGTTTCTGTATCGAATGATTCCCCGGAAAATGTGAACTAAGCCTTTCAAGCTAAACCCACCCGATAGAGGAGTTATTCTCAGTTCTTTGTCTTAAGGAAAGTGGGAAAGAAATAGGATTGATTCGGATGAAGCCCCAGCACCCGCTGTTGAAGGAAAGTCATCGGAACTATACCACTGGAAGGATGTTGTTGACATAAAGGCATCGGATGAAGCACCCGCGTAATAGGCTATTGAAGTCAGTCCCAAACAATTCCTCTCCTTGTCAAGCCTAGCCATAACTTTCACTGTCTTACTCGCTGGCTACAGCCATTGAAAGCAGAGGGGCTTCAGGGATTACCTCAGCTCTGTGGTCAAAGCGAAGGGTCAAATCCTGGAGATGGAATGGAACAGCTTATCTCGGATAAAATGAAGATTCACTTCACTTACTAGCTTGCCTAGGATTAGGATCCCTATTTAGCCCCAAGAGACGTCCAAGGCTTGAAAGTCAAGACACTGCGCTTACCCTAACCAACGGATCAAATCAATACCTTACTAAACAATTCTCAATAAAACAGCCTTGCACACACTCCAGACCCACTCTTATATCGAGACTTAATTGATGATTCGCTTACACATGGAATGCCTTGCTTCTTTCCTCTCCAATATCTGATTTTCTTTGTTTCGTTCTCGTCTCTATCTCTTAGGTCATGCATCTTCGGGAATACCCGTAGAGGTTCAGAAGCTAAATAGGAAACGTCGATTTGAGCTGTTTTGGCTCAAGGAATAAGGGAAAGGTAATTTTGATCACATTGAGATGCGAAGATCAATCCGAAAACAAGCCTGAAAAAGCCAAATCGATATGAATGGGCCTACTCACCCTTTCTCTCTAATGGGTGAGCCAGAGTATCGGATTACGTCATTGTCTTATACAAGGCTTACTCATAGACAACCTCCTATCCTCTCTCTCCTATGGTACTGCTATTAAGTAGTAGCAGCAAAAGAGTTAACCCAACTCTATTACAGAGTTCGATCAGTTCCGTTGCCCAAATCGAATGTTCTACCTGACTCAATCCCCTGTTCTTCAGGAATGGCGGCATGGCATGGCTTACGAGTGAGGATGCCCCGTCTCGGAACTGAGATTATGAATCTGAGCCTGCTTCCTCAACTGCCTTTTCTTTTGCTTTGGCGGCTGGCACAAAAGAAAGATCGGCTTCGGGCCTGACCCTTAGACTAGTCCTATCGATCTGACAAGAATAAGGGAGGCATCTAAAGGGTGAAGAGTCTATCATGTCGGAGGTCAAAACTACCTTAGATATGCAATTCTCAGATCTCGGCCGATTGAATTTCAGGAGAAGTAGAGGCCCAAACAGATGAATTAGGTTAATAGGCGGCAAGAAATGCCACATATAGGTCAGCCACATTAGCAGTTGAAGCAGAAGAAGTGTTGTTGAGGAGAAAGTCACTATTCTGGATTTTCAATGAGTTCGACAAGGTTTGAATGAGGATCTCAACGATTTTCTTCGACGGTTCAGAGATCTTGCTCTGTACATGATCAAGTTCCAGAAAGAAAGCTTGTAGAGGCTTGCATTTGTGGTATGTGAGGCAGATCAAGATGACATTTTGATCCGCCTCTGTTCATTAAAGAGAGTTTGGATTCCTTTTCTTTATATATGATGTCACTTTCTTCCTCAACAGACTACTTGATTTGGATTCTGGTACAGGTTTGAAGGTCTCGAAGGGGCACTAAACCAACTTGAATCTGAACTCAATGATTGCAAGTCCAAGATCCGCTGTTCAATGAAACTCTGCCTTTAAAGAAGGGCATGCAGCTGTGGGAACTCTGGCTTTTGCTAAAGAGCAAGAATGAACCTGAAATAGCGCTTCTAATTTGCCTTAATTAGTGACACTTGCAACTCCTGAGCGAGCCTTCTCGGAGTATGGAACTCGAGACCTAAGCAAGTCATGTGATTGGGCGCTAGGCTTGTCACATCTTCCTTTAAGTCCTCCTCCTAACTGAACGAAAAAAAGGAAATCGATAGCAAACGGCGGCTGCTATCGCACGGAAGACGTCAACAGAAGAGCGCGCTTGAAGCTTCGTTTATAAGGGCGAGAACGTGCCTTGTTAGAGCCAGAACTACTATTGAACACAGCCCGCCGCCCGAGATATATAGAGCGGAGCAACTCATGCCCTCGACTTCGCCCTTCTCGAGTCAGTTGGGCTACTCCAAAACCGGAAAAGAAACAGAGCGAGGGAAAGTCGGATTCTGAACCGCACTCCGCCTTGACTTCGACCAACTACCTTTTTCAAAAAAAGAGGGAGACCTTTGCCTTTCTTTTCCCGGCGAATCAAGCAAATGTCATCTTGGCTAGACGGGCTGCCTACAAGCCTTCAAGAGTTCCTCAAGTGGGGAACAAAGAGTCCCTCCCGCCTGCCTATATTAAGATTAGTATACATATGGCAACTCAGCCTAGCCCCTATATAAATAGAATCTAATAGAAGAATGGGCTTGGCTTGCCTGACGCCTCTCTGTTGCCGTTGGTAGTGGCCGGGAGATCTAGTCAAGCGCCCCAGCCTTATCTCGTAGCCCTCTACTCCGATTCCACTTTTATAGTTCGAATAATTGCATGGACTATGGCTTTGTCGTAGACCTCATTTCAACGGTGCTCGAAAGCATGAAGTTTCATTCCACATAGCAGTGAGTTGATGCTCGGGAGACCCATCTCTGCCCTAAAGAGACCATCCATCAGGACCGGTAAAACGAAATGGGGTTGGGTTAAGATCAGAGAAGTGAAGCAGAGAGAGAAGAGAAGGGAATCCCCATCTCTCTTCGATTTGCACCCCTTTAGATCTTGATCGAGGTTGGCGTACCACTACTTCGATCCATGGAACCAAAGCAAGCCCCTTTAAATTAAAGAAAGCCCTTCTCCAATCCAAGCTCATTCCGTGAAGAAGGCTCAAGCACTTTTTGGTCTGATTCGAGAGGGCTCTGGATGACATTTCTGCTTCCCCTTGGAAGCAGGTTGCTGGGTCTGAATCTCTGACCTCAGCATTGGCTCAGAGAGACAGCTTAAGCTTAAGTAAGGGTAAAAAGCTTCAGTCCTTGCTGCAAGAGCTGAAGCAAGTCATTAATGCAGTGAAATCTTTCTTTAGTTGTCTTATTTGGTCTACGTAGAGCCTTAACTGACGTAGAGCCTTCACTGACGAAGGATTGGCGTATACCCCCTTTTTCGTCTCTAAAAGTCCTGACTCTCTAATGGCCGCCCTCCCATCGATACAAGGGCTGTCTTTCTTATCTACAGAAAGATCATTTCATATGATTGACCATGACCAGCTAAAGATAGAAGAAGTAGGAAGTCCTACTCCGGTAAGTCAGAGCAGTCCTTGTCTTGTGCAGTCGGTTTCTTCCACGATCCCTCGTTACACCATGCAGTCCACTAAAATGAAAATTCCACAAGGATTGTGTGATGATAAAGAGGGCCCGACGACGAGAAGAATAGACAATGTATGCTTCCTAGTTCGATCCACGTGGTTCTTTCGACAATAAGGTATTCGAATTCTATACACCGTCTTCTTCCCTCAAACCTGAAAAGAGAGCGGATTCTTCCTCACTACCTTTGAGCTAACTGTATTCGGCAAGACCGCCTATTCAGAAAAGACTGGTTCTTCCTTGACTCCTAACTACTAACTAATGCTAATGGGATCCTAAAGTTCAAAGAGAAAAGTGAGTTCTTCCAAAGAACCAGTAGCGCGTTTGCAAGAAATGCTTTTTTTTACCCGATTGGAGATGTTGAACTATCTTCCGTACAATTGCAGAGACTTTCGTCGCTTTGTTCCTGCCTGGCTCACTAGTCAGACCCAAAAAGGGATATGTGTGTCTTGTTCGGATGGGTAAGTTTTTTCTTTTATGAATTGAGTCTTGGTCTCTGGGCTCCGAGTACTATGTGCTATGGTATTTGCTAAACAATCCTGTTCTAGAACCTCCTTTCTGCTACCATTGGTGGCTCAACTTCGCTTTTGTCCAATGATTCCTTCTAACATAACAGGGCATTCTTCGTGAACAAGCCCTGCTAACACCGATTCTATTCCTATTTCCTGCTCGATAAGGGGAAGCTCTCTTTGTCCATCTAATCTTGATTTGCTGTAAACAGACGATAGTGTCAATTGGCTTATTCGATGCTCACTGCCTGAATGACGGAGTTAACCCGATCGAGATCAGATGATGCAAGGATCGGATTTTATAAACTTTCTGGCAATTCGCCTCTTTCGGGATCTTCAAGGTCCAGTGATCCGGCAAAAGGGCGGAAGATCTCATAATAAAATAGTTTCTAACCATATTCCATTCATCCCGGGTTGCCAGACAGACCATCCAACTATAGTTGGAAAGAGGGGGAAACCAAAGCCTATGGCCATGTTGAATAAAGAGAAGCCAAAAAAAAAAAAGACATAGGGGGAGCTTAACCTATAGCAATCAATTACACGCAGGAAAGACATATTCTATTTAGTTTACCCGACTACAAGACTTTTCTACATGTGGTTAACCGAATTAGTAACTGGTTGTTGGACTCGGGGCCGGGAGCAGCACCGGTCAAGTAGCGCCCAGCAAGAAAGACAATGTTCAAAGCTTCCTGACTTGAATGGTTAGTCGCGGAATTCCCTTTCAAACAATAAAGAAAAGCTAAGCCTGCAAGAAACCATCGATCCAGGTAGAAGGAGAAGTGACGAGATAGGAAGAAGTAGGCAGAAGAGCGTGAAGGACAAAAGAGCGGTTGATTCTGTCCCGACCGAAGACCACGTTCTTTTCTTTCTTTAGGCACGGACCACAAACCCAAAGAGGGATCGCAAGACATGGGAAAGACGCGATCTTGTACCGCTCCGTGGCTGAACACCAAGCCAATCTCGACAAATAGAGGTCGAAGCAACAGGGAATGCGGTATAGGAATCACAAGTCCTTTGTCTAGCCCCAGGCTGACGGAAAGCCGTACAGTAGGCAAGCTAGGCGCATCCCCGGCTGCGAACATCATTGCCATCTTTTCTTTCTCAGTCAACAGAGCGATTCGAAAGGAAGTCATCGTATGAAACAGAACCAGTCTCAAGAGAAAGCGCGGATAGAAGACTATGGAAGTAGGCAAGCTAGGAACAGACCTTTTCTTAGGTTGATACGTAAGGAGGGAAGAAAGTGGGAATCAAGTTCCTGAACGGTAGTATAGG
>Ga0153934_1000485_pt1 | contig 11660 bp, 7 predicted proteins | sample TSNJ018MetaG_FD_104708 | JGI IMG/M metagenome (GOLD analysis project Ga0153934, IMG submission 104708) | Attine ant fungus gardens microbial communities from New Jersey, USA - TSNJ018 MetaG | ecosystem: Host-associated > Fungi > Mycelium > Unclassified | place: USA: New Jersey, Wharton State...
CTGACGAGTCTCGTCTCTCCTATAAAGACGAAAACAGCTGTACATCATCAGTTTCTAATGTCTCACGAACCTTATGACGATGTAGCTGTATCAATATTCTGATCATCCTGGAAGGTAACGAGGTAAGAGTCAAACATGTTCACAGTTCAATAGAATTAATAAAACAAAACTCGCAACATTTTGATTCTAAGACCAAAAAATAAAATGACTGGGGGTTGAGAAAAAAAACCCTATCCTGCGCCATACTCACCTACAACAACCCGTCGCAGATTCAAGCATCCATATGAATAGGTTCAGGCCGGATCCTTTTTGATTATATTACAGTGATACATGTACAAGCCTGATTTCACACATACAGCCAGAGCTTGTCTTAAAAACTATTAAGGTTTGTGTTTTCTTCATTGATGCATGTTTGTATATCAAAGGGGAAAAAAATTAAAACAAGAGATGGAAAAAATATGAGAGAAAAACACAGGAAAAATTACATATAATAGATCATCTCGTCACAAAAAAAACACACACGCCAGCACTAGGTTTAATCACACAACCAAAGAAACCTGTAACGTAGGAAGTTAAAACAGACGGACAAAAGTCAGTTCCCGCCGTGTACACCCCAAAGGAACTGCCTCCCTCACGAAAAATAAACAAGAAAGCACAATACACGAGAAGAAAGAGAAAGAGAGGGAACAGGATCGAAGCTCTGGTGAGATATCCAGACGAAAAAATATGAGGAGTTGATCAAGGTGGTCGTCGGAACACCAAGAATAGACAAGAATTGTCCCTCCACAAAACGAATCATAGAATAAGATCGGTAAAATAAAAGATACGGACAACTAGATGCAAAAAAAATCATGAGTATGCGAAGGTTGAGACTGTGAAAATCGAATATGCACCAAATAGCGAGATCAGAAGGAAGAAGGAAAACAATAAGAGTAGAGGAGAAATACAACCACCAACCCAGCTATTAATGGGATAAGCAAACCCGAAAAACGCAAAGATAGGATGATCATGAAGTTCATTTCTTTTAACCAAGACAATCTTTACCAATTTGCTGGACCCAAGAAATCGTATTCGCCACCCCCGAGTCCTTGATCACCCATTCCGGCCATTTCACTCATACCCATTCCTCCTCCACCCAAGCCGCCCATAACGCCACCCATACCACCCATTCCGGCCATACCACCACCCATTCCGGCCATACCATTTCCCATACCGCCCATACCCATGCCATTCATTCCTCCCAATCCCATGCCACCACCCATACCACCCATGCCTTGTTGAGCAGCAGGGTTCGGCGTAGCCGACATTTGCCGTGTTGCATCACCCAATGGATATCCTGCACCCATACCAGGCCCACCACCAAACCCTCCTCCACCAGGTAGACTATTGCCTACACCACCTGAATTTCCCCAACCCATGCCCTGACCATTGAACACCGGACTTTGCTGGCCACCACCTCCACCATTACTCCCATTTCCACTCATCTGTTGCTGATTCTGATGCATAAATCTCGCAGCCTGGTTCTGCTGCTGTTGCAATATCAGTCTTTGATACTCTTCCGTACCCGGGATCGCCCCTCCTCCGCCTCCTAATCCTCCCATTCCTGAGCTTAATGACCTCGAAGGCACTCTCGGCGTCATTGGAGGTGCTGCGCCTGCTTCCGTCGGTGATCTCGTGCTCCGTGCAATACCAGGTATCGCGCCACCATTCGATCGTAACGGTACAAACATATCTCTCGTCATTCCCATTCCTCCCATGCTACCACCACCACCACCAACAGGTGAGCCATGCGGGGGCGGAACCATATTCCCAGCTTGCTGCTGCTGCTGCTGCTGCCTCAACAAACGTTCTTGTTGCATCGCTATCTGCTGTGGAGTAAGACCACCCATTCCTCCATGTCCAGTATCTGGTCCGCCCATCCCTCCAGGTATTCCTCCATTACCGGCCATAGCACGTTGTTGTTGCAGCAACATCAACTGTCTCTGCTGGCTCATGTCCATGCCTACACCACCCCTCGTAGGCACCATCATTCTCGGATTCATACCTCCCATGCCACTCATTCCGCTTGTACCTGGGCCACCCATACCCATATTTCCTACTCCCATACCTTGGCCCATCATCCCTCCACCCGCTTGAGGCACAACTGGCGATCCAGGCGCACCGAATCCTCCCGCACCTGGGCCGCCCATGGCTCCACCCATAGTGCCGGGGCCATTGCCACCCCCACCAGCCACACGCGCCTGAAAAGTCGCCTGCATCTGGTTGTGTTGCACCTGCTGTCGCTGCTGCTGCTCCTGTTTCGCATACAGCGTCTGTTGGGCAACAATCATTTTCTGTACCTGCATCTGCGGCGGCATTTGCTGGAATCCTGGTACATTTCTGATCATATACTGTACGAATGGATTGTTCGGCTGTTGTAACATCGCATACATTGAATTCATCACAGCTTGAGGCATTGATCCTGCACCAGGACCTCCCATAACTCCAGGACCACCTGAACCAGGACCGCTGCCCACACTACCTATACCTCCAGGATTTCCAGGATTAGCACCAGGTGGAGACATTTGTCTGGCAGCATTGGCTTGCATCTGCGCTCTCGCCTGCGCCTGCGCTTGCCTCGTACGAATATGTTCAGGCGTCATCCCACTACCAACCATACCCCCATGCATACCCATTCCTTCTAGAGTGGGCATCTGCGGTCCCAATCCAGAACCAGGATTAGGATTCCCGAGGGCAGGTGTAGGTGTCGATGAATTTGACGGTCCACCTTGTCCTGCGCCAACACCTGCATTAACACTTGCACCACTAGTGCTATTGTTCCCGACATGGCTTGAGCTACTTGTTGAACTACCAGACTTGGAATTAGGCGCTGGCGAACCACTCGTTGTCCCATTCACTGGCGTACCACCAGATACCGCACCTGTGGTTAGGTTGACTCCGTTCACGTTGGGCATAGGTGGTACAGGCGGTGCCATGAAGCTTTTATTTTCGCCGGTATCGCGTCTCTTGTTCGTCGTCACCTGTGTAGGATCTTCGATTCTGTCTCGCTTGAGAGCACTCTGCTGCTGCTGCTGCTGTTGTTGTTGTTGTTGCTGTATGGCTCTCATTCGGATAATCTCTTTGCCAAAGATATTGGGAAGTTCAGCATATAACTGGCGTATACGATCTATGGAGGTAAATTCGAGGAGTGGTGGTGGATCCATGTTGGGTAGTGTCTGAGGGACAACATGAATATTGATGGGATCAATTTGTCTGAAAATCGACGTACGGTGTAATGACCTTCGACAGCGGCAGCTAACCATGAAAGATTTGTTCTGAGACAAGTTGCATATCTAAAGGAAATGAGCATGATCTCACGATTGGAAAGTAAAAACAAACTGGATGAATCGAGGGTCATTGTCAGGGATGCCATGTGATCGGAACTGAGCAAAAACACTAATAAACGCTGTTAGAATGTGCGTTGAATGGAGAGAGATTGCAGTTCACTTTAAGAGCTCAGAATTCAATTCCAGGACTTTGGTGACTTTGGGATCATTATTGTTGGACTGGGCTGGGGGATCAAAAGTAGAGATATCTGGCGGTTGTCGTAGCTGTTGTGGTTTTTGCATAAACGTAGAGGCATTATTAGTAAATGTCATTCTAGTGCCTATTGTTCGGGATGGTGATCTTGTAGTCCGACGACTTTTTGAGCGTTTCTGTTGAGGACGTTGGGGAGCGCGCAGCTGTTGCTTCTGCGGTGGCTGCGACTTGGCGGACCTGGTAGTAGCAACCTTCCTTTCGACTTTTTTTTCGCCTCCCTTCTTCTCTTCACTCGCTTCTTCACCCTCAACTTCCAGCTCGTCAGCTGGTGGCGTCAGAGGACTCAAGGGTGAGCTCTGTCTCGAAATATCAACCTTGGTCGCTCTAATAGCCTCCTCTTCTTCCTCTTCCTCTTCCCTGGTTACTTGTTCTGGTGGAGCTGCAACATTCTCTTGTTTGACGTCATCTCCTGCATGTCCACTCTCGCCCTGCCCTGATGGTGAGTTCGTGTCCGGAACAGGCGACAACGACGAACTCCGATCGCCTTCGCCCGAATTCGGCGATGCCAATAACGCAGTATCCGTTGCAGGTGGATGGGAAGATGGGCCCGAGTCTCCAGCTGAACTACTTGATAAGTCATTACTTGTAGGCGCTGTAGGCTGAGGCTGAGTGGTCTGTATCGATGGAGTAACAGCCGGGGTCACGCTTAACGGATCCATCCCCACACTGTCCACATCCGGCGACAAATTTATCACATCCTCCAAATCATCATTCAAAAACTCCTCCGGTCTAAACTCTTGTGTATGGACTAACGTCGATTCCGTATCCACACCTCCAAGCGGGTCATCGGGACCCATAACCGAGCCACCAGACGTCGGTGGACCAAATGGATCATCGCCGCCAACATCCCAAGTGAAGGAATCAAGGGCAGCGGCAGAAGCGGAGGATTTGAGCGGTGATGTGGAAGGATGACCGAGATCAACGTGGATCATCTTACTTTCCAATTAAATACGTGACAGAAACAGGACTTGTGAGGCGTCGTCTCTCGGTAGCGTGAGAAGGTTATAGATGAAAACTAGCTCTGTTGAAATGGGTTGTTGTGTCGTCCTTGGATCGGGACTTGAGGTGCAATTGTGCTGTCAAAACGTATTTAGCCTTGTTAAAAAGCATAAAAGACATGTATTCAGCCTCTCCCATGCATTTTTACGAGCCAGAACACACTACTCACGTCTGTACACAACCAATTTATCCGACTTGAACCTTTTCACTCTTGAGGCTCTGAACTAGGTGTTGTCGTGAAGAAGCGACGTTGCTTTGGGGTTTTTTCCAAGCAGGGAATAATAAGCGACAGAGCAGAGTCGAGAAAGCAAGGATAGTTGCGTAGGAAATATACACCCCGATTTCAACGTTTGGAGGCAGTCGACTGGGTCTTCAGGTCTATGCGTGAGAGTTTTTTGTCGGAGTCTCAATACAATACCAACCATGATGCTCCCGTGTAGGGCACAGAGAACGAAAGAGAGAGATATAAAGCCTTAGTACTGAGCAAGGACAGATAGTTACTAGTATTTAGGCCAGTCCTCTAGTCTGCATTGTTGCTGCATCAGAAGTCCGCCGGCGAAACATGTTCCTGGCTAACCACAGCAACCGTCGTCCATGTGAAAACACCTCCAATCGTACGTATTCGATAGATGCCTAGCAATGAGCATGTAATAACATCATAGTAATACTTCTAATTACGCTAAACGAGTGGACGGACCCGATCGTCCGCGTATTGTACATGATTGGAGAGATACAAAGCACAAATTAGGAGCCGTGATAGTCGTGAACATGAACGTGAGAGTGATTCGTGTAGTAGTCCGCGTCCCTTTTGCCAAGTCGAGGCATTTTGATCCAAAAGAAAAATAAGAATGAAAGAAAAATAGTGGCAATGCCCTGAAACTGACGCTTTTGACAGATTGACGGGGGCCATTCTCAGGAAATTGTATTTCCGCATCATTCCAAGACCTACCCACCGTCATCCGCACAACCCGCTCCGATACTCAAACCTCATTTGCATTCCTTATACCCCCCGACCTTGAGGGCACCAAACGTCGGAAAGCATTTTGAGTTTGCTCAGGTGTAGGCTCCGCATCGCGTCCTCCAGAACCAAGCTTCATTGCATCGTGCGACACAGAATGAGGCATCGCCGCCTTTGTTGCAGCTCCCCACATTCGACTCAGAAATCCTCCAGCAATGCCAGCTCGCGAGAGGCTCGGCATCGTTGCACTCGTTGCCATCCCTATCTCCGACTTGATCGCTGCTGCTGGAGGAACCGTCACTGAACTTGATCGCCGTGCATCATTACTCCTCGGCTGGATGCTCTGAACAGGGGAATTTGAAGCCGTAACAGTATTGATTGATGAGGTATCAGACGATTTCCTAGGTCGAATATTGTTCTTGTACACATGCGTAGGAACGGGACGCAGCATAAACGGTCGCTTCGTCGGTGTCGGTTCTGCCGATCCATCTCGTTCATCTTGGCGTCGACGTTTAATAAGTGACTTCTTCTCCACTTCGATCTCATATCCATCATCGTCAGATTCATTGTTGCTAAGCCACCCCGAGGACGAAGAAGATGAGGAGCCAGTGTCGTCCACCAGCGAAGCCATATCCGAAGATGAAGTCGACGTAGATCCTGCACTCAGGCTATTAGACATCGAATTCGACGAACTAACCGGGACAGCACCGGCCTGCCGAGAAGCAGATGAACTGATGGAGGCAGACAGATGCGCTGTCGAAAGCCGTCTTGCGATTCCACGAACTGCAGATGTAATCGCTGCAGAAAATGCAGAAGGTTCTTCATCTGTTGGTGTAGGCAATTTCGTCTGTGCCTGTACCTGTAAAGCTCGAGCCTTCCCTGCCTTTGACACTTTATCAATTGCCAGTGCTCTAGCCGAACCTGAATGCATAAATGGCGCAAAATGCTTAACAGCTTCCACCTCATCGAACCGCAAATCATAATCCAAGAGATAAAGCAGTTGCTTTTCCATCAGGTTGATCTCCGCAACATCAAACATAACTGCGTAATTGGCCCAATGAACATTTTTGGGTGATGAATCGTTCAAATACTTGGCAGTTACAATGAGCGTAGCGAGAAACACTCTATGACGAGTACAAGGCATTCCTGAGCTCAAGCGTCAGCCCTTTCTCCCCTCTGTAATGTAAACGATTAAAACAAATCACCTTTGGCCACATCCGGAAGTTTACTCCTCAGCCTCTCGAGATAGATCAAGGTTGTTAGCAACGTCGGTACCTGTACATTCGAGCATTTAACAAGATGCACAATAAAATTCTCCAACGAAATCAATCTATGAGTTGATCCTTCAACCATTCGAGTAGGTACTATCCTTTTTGAAGGTAGCGATGCAGACGGAGTGTTAGGAGGAGTGGCGAGGCTCTGTCTCGAAGTATCCATAGAAGATTCACTAACACTGACAGACGTACTACCACTTGTCGTCGATGACGAACAATCACTGCTGCCATCCCCAGATGAATCGGCATTATTCGATGTTGACAGTGAGGAGGAAGACGAAGTCCCCGGCAGGGCATCATCTATATGAATGACACTCGCTGCACTGTTCGCGACATAATGTATCATATCCAACGAAACTCGTTGTTGCAATAGTGATACCAGCCTTGAATTATGCATAGATGCAGGTAACAGAGAAGCAGGATGCCTACGACCCGGATGCCCAAGAAGATGAGTCGTTGCCGGCATAACCACAAATCCACAGGAAAGAAACAAGTTCTATATGCGTACGACGTGGCAAAAGAGAGGATGATTTTTGCGTAGTAGATGTCAGAACCCGTCAAAGGAATATGTGGTAATCCTGGGTCGGCGAGGAGCAGCCGTTCAAGTTTGAATGCCAAAAAGTGGGTACGTCACCCCGTCTAGGGATGTGGTGTGTGGTAAGAGGAAAGGAAGGTGGGGAAAGGGAACAAGAGACACATTGTTTCGGCCTGGCTGTGTTTTTCAACATATCTACATCAGAGACAAATCCTGCCACGCGAGCATCTGGAGGAGTCTGTCGATCTACTAGCAAAAATGATATCATAGTCAGTAATAGACACATTAATTGATTAAATTTGTCACGTACGATCTGCAAAGCATAATTCAGGCTGGCCAGAGTTCGCTGGCAACTCCGTGTACTGGCTTGTACTCAAAAAAGTCTTTCGAGGATCTCGGTTTGAGCTCGGTTTGAAACAGCGTGTCATCAAAAGTAATAATGAGTATGTTCTCACGCGATGATTTTTGGAATTTCTATTCCGCAAACTAGTACTAGGACGCAGAATAAGGCCTGAGGAAAATTGTAAAGTGTAGACGAAGCTTACTATTAGATAGGTAGGGGGAAAGTGACAAAGGTAATTATAGAAGGTATATCTGTATTCGAAATTGACACGCTCCTGTACAGTGGAGTGTTGGGATGAAGAATTGCTCAGACAGGTTTCATAATGAGTTTATATTTCATAGCGACAGGTACAGAGTTGGTACAGTTTCAGAGAATGTACTCCCTTTTTCTAGTCAGCACATCGGGTAAAAGATGACTGCCGTCTTCATCGACCACACTCGTCCCGTTGATATTGTCATAACATCTGATAATTCAGTAGGAGACGATCGATTAATTGTCTTGAGATCACAAATTATCTGTCTCTTAATCCTGCTTCCCCTCTTCCTTTGCGGCTCGGACACGCTCTCCAATCTGGGTTCCAACACAATATAAAATGCTACCAAGTAGCACAAAGGCGGCACCACTCCACATCACTCGATAGTTAACCGCCCTTGCTTTTGTACCATCCACACCTGGAATGATGCCGGCACCAAGAACGCTGAGAAGTAGACTGACAGCCTTCCTGACGACCAGGATAAGAGTCACTGTCAAGGAACTAACACGCGTCGTAAGCCTGTGTACACCAGAAGCACAAATGAGCTGAGTCCCAGTGTTGATTAACAAGGGCACCAATACATGAGGAACGTGGTAAGAAAAGTGTAAGAATCTGTCCCGACTCTGGGCCTGAGATGGTACCACAAATGTCGCGTCTTGAGGCGCCAGAAAGGGAGCGATGGCAGATGGAACAGGAAGCGATGCAGACCAGACAGTTCCAGGGCCATTTGACACAAGATGCACCTGGGCTCCTATGTCTTGTCGAAGGAAAATGAACATGGGAAGGGAAAGGAAGTGAAGATAGAAGAGCGACTCTTGCCATTGAGGAGCCTGAAAATCAAACTTCGCTGACGCATCTTTGTTTGAGAGTTGGGGTCGGCCATAAGTGGTATAAGTCCAGTCTTGGACAAGTCCAAGGAAACCCGCAAAAAACAAGGCCAAGGTTAGTATTGCAATTCCTGTTATATAATTCCCAAAATCGCCAGTAGTAGTAGTAAATCCAGAGGTGCGTGTGGACGGGATAGCAGAGAATGTTGTCAGAAGCACACCAATCGTAACAATAAATACAGAGAGAACTTGTATCCGGTTGTATCTATGAACGTGTTAGTATGTTTCCATGAAAGAGTCTTCGTCAAGACTAACTTTTTACCACGCAGCAGCCATCCAAGTGTCATGCTCACAACCAATCCAGAGCTCCTGAAAATGATGTGGACACTCATGGGTATTTGGTACCTGAACACGGCATTGTTCAGCACAGAAACCAGGTAAAAGAGCCCAACTTGAATTAGGTACGGCGTCAGAGGTATACGTCGTGGCTTGAAACGCGGTCCATATCGTGTCCAGGTGATGTGTCGAGGAAGACCGTGCAGCGAGATCAATACGAACTGGAAGAAGGTGATGAGAGAACCGGCGTAAGGATATTGTGATGTCAGCTGTTCCAATGTGATTGCATTACTGTTTTCGACACGTCAATGGATTGTATTACGGAACACAACGATACTCACCTACAGCAGCCACCAAAAACAAAACCCAGGGTCACTGTCCAGTCATAAACAAGGTGAAAGACCATAACAACCCGCAAGCTGAGAAGGTAAATAACCCTGGCGCTTCGTTACCATCGTGCATGATCAGAGCCTCAACGTGGTTCCGGACTCTATTTATACACTGCAACAGCTAGTGCTACTCACTGCCTTTGTTGCTCTGCAATCCTGACTGAAGTAAAGTATTGACTTTAGCTACCCAGAGGATACCTGTAAGATCCTTCTCTTTGATCTCTAGGGGAACAGGCGAGGGTTGAAGAACGTAGATTTGTTGCTTTGCAACGGATCAATTAGACTGCGATCGAGCAACGGTATTCCTGATTTTTGAAAATATATTCAAACACTACTGTAATGTCTGAATAATGGTTAAATCTCATACATGCAATATTGAAGCATAAAACACCATACATTTCTACAATAACATCGAAGGATGAATAAACATTACAATGATGTTTAAATAGGACATTTGTACTGTTTATATTCTGCCATAGTATCTAGAGCAAGAGGTATGTGAAATAGTGTCCAAGGAATGAGAAAGTGAAAGTTTGCAGTCAGTTTTAGTGTCAAATTGGATACTTTTCTTCTCACCATCATTACTGGAATCCACACCGTTCAATTTAAGCGTTTCTAACCGGGGGGACTCTCTGCACACCACTTCCGCTACCAGGGGATAGAAAAGTATCGGTAAACGGGCTTATAAAGCTGTCTTATGATCCCTCTTAAGAATATGAGGCCATGGATGAGAATCTTATGGTCATTCACTACTTAAGGTCTCGTACAGGCCTCATGATTCCCTGTGCACAGCTGGTAATTATATAGAGGAAAACCGATAGAACATGATAAGTAAACATAGCAATGCGAAAGAACTTCTGAGTCATAACTCCTGTCTCAATGCATCCAACTCGTCGTCTAGCTCTTGTTGTGTCATCTTTTGGCGGGAACTTCTGCCCCCTTTCCTTCTGGCACTTCTTGAGTTTCGTGTATCTCGATTGTGCCTCCCCAGCCCTCCACTCCTTCTACTACTATCTGAGTCTACTTTCGACAGCGATAAACGCTCCCGCAGGGATCCTGAGCCTAATTCTTCTTCGCGGTCATCCGCAAATTTCCAGATTCCGCGTTCTCCTTGCGTTCGGTGCGTCTTCTTTGGATTGAGATCGAAAAGATTGGAGTCAGAAAATTGGTTAATCAGAGTCTTCCCGTCCTTTGCAATGTAATCCGACCGCATCTTTGATGGAGGAGATGCAGGAGCCTCATCCACTTCATCTATTGACTGAGCTTCATCTATGTCAGAAGCCTGCCGAAGCTGATCCAGTTCAGCATCTAATCGTTGTCTTTCTGTGTCTTCATTGACGGCAATCCAGTCAACGTCGTCCTTTCGAGCTCTCTTAGCGGGAGGTAGATCGCGGCCATTGAAAGATTCCTTTCCTGCTTCAACTCCGTGCCGCTTATAGAACTCGCTCTCCTTTTTGGCACCCCTTTTCTTCACGTCATCGGGCTTTGCCCATCGCATTCTAAGCACCCCTTTAAGCCCTTCACTTTTTCCCAGGGTCTTGTTTATTCGCGCCTCTGCTGGCCACAAGGAAATCGGGATGGGTTTTGCAGTCACGAACTCATCAGGATCTGGATCCTCCATAGAAGACTTCTGAAGTGAGCCAAAGGCAGCACGAGCAAGGGAGTTAGATTTGTAGACGAAAATACAGGTTTGATCATTGACCCATTCGAGGCCAAGTGGTGTGGTACCGAAGTATTTAGCGTAGGCGAATAATCGTGCAGTTGGGAGGTGGGATATGGGAGCACCTTGCAAAAAAATGGCATTCGCTCTATAACCAATTTCTGATTCGGAAGTCAAACGATGAAACAAGAGCAGTGGGGCATGACTAGCCTTCCATTTCAATGTCGCTGTCTTCCAAGGCTTCATTCACAGGTTCCGTACTGCCAAAGACGATTTCCTCTTCATCCTCGCGCTTACGCTGTACAAGAATTCGGTGTGAATCATGGATTATTCCACCAGGTCACAGCCGCGTGTAGTAGGGAAATTGGGAGGCGTTTACATTCGGAGCCACAGAACAAACAGCGTCAGATAGATAACAATGCTGGAATCAGGCTTTGCATCTCAAAGAATGAAGACTATTTTAAAGAGGACATACCTTAGAACTCTGCGCTTCGGCGAGAAGATAAA
>Ga0153934_1000486_pt1 | contig 11658 bp, 5 predicted proteins | sample TSNJ018MetaG_FD_104708 | JGI IMG/M metagenome (GOLD analysis project Ga0153934, IMG submission 104708) | Attine ant fungus gardens microbial communities from New Jersey, USA - TSNJ018 MetaG | ecosystem: Host-associated > Fungi > Mycelium > Unclassified | place: USA: New Jersey, Wharton State...
ATAGGCCGGTCAAACAAAAACAACGCGCAACGGGCTCTCCGCTCCTAGTCACGTCGTAGTGCTATTCTGTCCTCCTCCGGGAGACTCCACCAACTTTCTCTCACGTCATTTCGCCTGCCCGTTTCACTTTTAGCCGGAGGAAATGGGATTCGAACCCATGATACAATCTTCTTGTATGTCGATTTAGCAAACCAATGCCTTAAGCCACTCAGCCATCCCTCCGACGTTTTTGATCACAATTTGTTGTGCGGTTGGTTGCCCGAAGGGCTATCTGATCCGCGTAAGCCGTAGCGCGCTAGCGCGCGTACTCTTCCTCTATCTATTCTATTATCTATGAGTGAGACTCTATCCAGATCTCCCCAGCATCCAAGCCATCAAAATCTGCCACTTGTTGGGCGACGCCTTCCTTTCTATGAACACCCCACCACTGAATGATGAACTTTGCCAATCTTTGCCTCCGACCCGACCAGGAGAGGAGACAGGGTCAAGCCAAGCCCTTACCCGCCTGAATGGAATTCATATCTCCTTCGTCTGGTCGAGATTTTCCCGGACTGTGACTCTTCTATTACATTACATTACGGAGAAGTCCATTCTCGTCATGATCGATCCACGTCCTACCGTAGTGCCCGGAGAACCGACGCAAGGCTTACTAAGGCGAAGGAATTCTTCTACGATTGCACGAGCTAGCCGATTCGGATTCTGCTTGAGCTACCTTCTTTTAAGTGTTGGCCGGAGTGAGGGTTAACTGATTGAATGGAGGCTGCTATTTCACCGCTTAGCCTTATCGACTCGGAACGTCAGGGTTTCGGTTCAAAAGAATAGGTTGTTTTCGGGGTCTTAGTTCAAACAAATAGGAGCTCTTCGACGCGGGTGATTTAAGAAAAAAATCAAAGCCTAGGTTGATTTGACTTTCTTGTTAACCCTACTCGAAAGAGAGTGAGTGGCGGGATTCAGAGAAAGGCGAAAGAGAGAAGCCAGGAAAGCCGACGATATTGTAGAATCAGATGATTGCCTGGCGCAGGAAGAGAAAAAGCTGAAATTGGTCTTGGAAAAAATAGAAGACTCTTTCCTGTCTTTCTCTTGTGCCTCTGTGGATGTCTAGCCTAGCGCATCGTCCTTTCCATGTCCCCTTCCTTGTTCGACGTTCCGATTACTTGACTTCTAATCAATGACGTCCAGACTGCCCCGGCATTCGGTTCATATATGACAGAAGGAGATTTTTGATCTACTATACTGCTACGACTGCCACAAAGAAAGCTTCAGCAGCTACATCACCAGTTTCAAATGCACTGGAGCTCTTTACCTCTCGGCTTTACAATATGGATTTGCCAACATGAGCGCCACCAGAGACAGATTGAGCTCACTCTTTTCCCACCGATGACAGACTTGTTCAAGCACTATAGACATCCGATGCCAGACTTGTCTTCGACGCGGGCAGGGTTGCTTTCGTCACAGACGAGTATGCTCTTTCTCTTCTTGCTATTGATGGGGCATCTTCAACTGGCGTATCCAATAGTGCCGCACAAGACTTGACCGCGTTAGGGGCTTCTTCCTCCGCCTGACGTGCGACTCCCTAACCTTCTTTTCCGGATTCAACTGGAGCTCGAGACCTTCTTTTCCCATAAAAAGGTATAGATGAGGAATCTATCGAGTGTGCCACTAGTGGTCAATATCCATCAACTAGAAAATCTATCTTTATAGGTGGGACACCAAAAACGAAAACAGAAAAAGCTGTCGAAACAGAATCAAAAAGAGACTCCTCAATGGGCGGAGACTAAGCCTCAGGAAATTATGTTAGTGAGAGACGACCTGGCAACCTTGCTATGTGATTACCGCCTTTATAAAGCAATTAAGACAGAATGGAATGAATGACTGAACGAGCAGCCGGGCATGGGCATGGGAAAGAACTTATATAATGGAATCATTGAACTAGGCTAGGAAGAAAGATCAATCAATTCCATATGCACTTTTGCCATCCGATCCGATGACCCCCTTGATGCCCTTTATGTTCTCTCTCTTGCCATAGAGTAAGTGTGCCGTTACGGGCCCCTATCTAGGTGCTTTGTCTCCGACTCACCGGAAAAAGAAGAAAGAAGGTTTAGCGACTCCGCCCGTCACTCCTATTGGCTAGTGAGCTAGTTCCCCTTATCTATAAAGTCAATATCCCGGATAATGGATCCTATAAGAAAGAGGGGATTGTTGCAACTACAGAAACAACCGTACCAGATTATGAAAGAGAGACAACTACTAAAGCAGAAACGGGCGTAGCCCCGGGGTGGGGTCTAGTTAAAGAGCCTCCTCGCCTTACCTTGTTGATATTGGAAATAGTCGAGAATAAGCCCTTGTCATGCTTCCCTATGAGTTGGGCATCGATAGAACGTCGAAGAGAAAGAAGAAGCAGAAAAAACAGCCATATAAAAAGGGGCATCATCCGATCCAGAACTTGTTGTTGATGAGTGAGCTGCCTTGCCCGAGGACCCTTACCTTTATGGTGAACGATCCCAGCCAGGCCAGATAAGAATGTGCCCTCTCCTTGTTTCCATGATAGTCTAGATCCGGTTTAGCGCTTGATAGTTACACTTTTGTTGGCATCCGATGACGTCGACACGCTGGGCTGGGTGAAAAAAGATATTCCGAGAAAGTAGGTTTAATACAATAATATCGTAGTATAAAGAGTGATGCATCAACAGGTCAGACAGACCGACCTTCCTCCTGCCCACTGGCCTTCTTCTACGAAACTTGCTAGTGAAACTGACGCTATCCGGGAATCCGCAACTAGAACTACAAAGCAAAGGGATTACTTGTCCCCAACAAAAGGTGCAAAGCTTGGGCCAGTTCCTGCTTAAACTCCAAACCCCATAGCCCTTCCTGTTATGGCACGCCCTCTATTGCCAGGTGCTTCATACGAGACTTAAACTGCCATATGCACGGGCGAAGAAAAGCCTATATCTGGGTTTGCGTCAACAAGTTATGATTCCTTTACTGCGACACCGACCACGGATCCTTACCTTGGTGGTCCCCTCTCTTCTGACGCCTACCCTACAGCGTATTCCGATGACTTCCTTTACTTCGAAGCTGGGTAGGGATATTCCGCGAAAGATGGTAAAGTAAAGACTCAAACACATACTCCGCTACTACTCCGGCAAGGACAGCAACACCCTTATTTACTTTACGGGGGCGTCTTTTCCTGTCCCATTCGCTCGAGAGTCAACTTTCGAAAATGCCTAGACCGGGTCACTCGTGCCTAAAACCCGTCAGTCCATACCTTTCTTTCTGGCCAGATACTAAGTAAAAAGAAGGGGAATCTCCTTTTACTGAGTTGTGCCAGTCATTACCTAAGCTTTCAATGCTAGTTTCTAGATCACATACTCTATTGTTAAGGTAAAGACGACGCTTTCTTTGGCACTTTGGGTGGGGTGGAAGTCCCTGTTTATAATTCACTTTCGAGCGTACCCAAACCTTCCGATTGGGAGCATTGAGACTCAAGAATAGTTTCATCAAATGTCTTTACTTCTCAACTAAACTAGAAAGAAATCATGAGAAAAAAGTTTGATATAGACTGACGCCTTTGGACTGGCCACACCAACGCCTTCCGTACAAACTTCGCTGCCTAAGCAGACTCATCAACTTCAGCTCATGACTAACAACCGTCTTCAACTTCCGTATACCTCTCCCTATGGACAATTTCCTGCGCTGTAAAGCAGTACTTTTTACCACTAAATAGATTCGAATGCGTAAAAAGGGCGAGTTCTCTTGCGATGAAAGACTTTCCTGACTTGCCGGTCTCACCAAATTATCTGTATTCCTATCACTCCACGCGCCATCTCACCCACTAGATGTTCATCGACAAAGAAGCTATTTTCCGGTGCTGTCTTTCCTCAAGGCTAAACGAATAGGACAGAAAACTGGTTGAGAAGATTGATTTTTTCGCGGTTGAGTCTCATGATTCTTTCTAAAGTTCGATAAATCGCTTTCTTTCATGAAAGTAGGGATAGAAAAAATCCATACTATGTTATGGCAAAAGAGTTGTTAGCTCAATCTGTTGATTCTCTGTTTACACCGGAACTACTTGATTCTCTGTGGACAACTGACGTTGAGTTTGAGGGCTTCCCCGTATCAGAAAGCTCAGTCAGTACCAGGTTTCCCGGATATTATTGTAAGGACATAACTGACGCTTTTTCTGTCCTTACAATACGGTATGGTTGGTTCTGCATCAACTGCCGACGAAAAAAGGGCATCTTTCTTTGCACATCACTTGACTGAAAGTCGTCTTAGCTTAATACTCTCTACTGGCTGGTCCTAAAAACGACTGGGCGAGCTACCTCCATCCCTTCTCTCTTAACGGAAACAGCCATACCCCCGGGTCATCATATCCAAAGTGGACTTCAAGAACATCCTTCCCAAGGGCATCTTATCCTGACTTCAAGGGGTATACCTAAGGCAGAGTTATAGACCTTTCCCGAAACCAATTCCCGTAGAAAAAAGGATACTCCGAAAGCTGCTTCAGCTGCTACCTCTAATTACGTAATTCTCTCTGTCCCAGACAAAACATTTGAATTCGACAAAACAGCGAAGAATTGAACTAGTAATCAATCTCAAGATAGAGAATCAGCTTTCTAAAGCAAAATTGTCCCGACTTTCCTTGTTCCAACATTGTCAGTTGATTCTTGAGACTCAACTCTGACTAATTCCACTTTCTTTGATTCATTTCTCATTCGAGACTGACTTTTTTAAGCATAAGGCTTAACTTGCCTATTTATTCTTTCTTTCCCATGGAAAGAGGCTCATATCCATCTATCTTCCGTTCGCCCATACTATACGGTCTAGTATGGGAACCTACCTGGAAGTCAACTCCCATCACAGATCGGTATGTATCGCAATATGCGACACTTAGTTCTGCTGGACAGAAGTTTATTCAATTTCAAAATATCTTCGTGAATTTAAGAGATGGCTTCTTTCATTATGAACGTGTGTAAAATACATGCCATTCCTGATGGGTTCTTCTCACCTGGTATTCTATGGAGAGAATGGGTGTTATATCCATTTGATCCAAGTTTTCTCTTGATTGGTTTGAGAAAAGGATAGGGCCTCTCTGATTCCAGCTTATCAAGGTATTCCATTGGTGACAGGTAAGTTAGCTCAAGCACTCCCAGGAGCTGGGAAAAGGCGAATCTTTGCGATATGTAATTACGTAAAGCAAAGATTCTTGCGACCAGTACATGACTGGGCTATGAAAGTTCTATCTATGATTCCCATGGATGGGACCTCAGAATACATATTCTTTTGATTGAAAATCTACGGTATTTGGACTGTTCTTTGGTCCAACATACGCGTCTAGTGTTGTTTTGGTCTCAATACATTCTTGGTGTCTAAACCTATAACATCAAGAATGCATGAGGTAGCATTCGTTGCTGGTCAGCCGCTAGGCTATTATGGCTCTTGGTCACTTTTCTCACTGTCACATCACTTTCTGGTGTGGTTGGCAGCACAAAATGTCCAGCCAAGCCGGAACAAAGCGATGATGTTCTCATCGTTGATGATAAGGTTTCATCCGAATACACTAGGCGGTGTTACTATATCCTTGAGTAAGTCAATTATCTCAAGCTTAGGGATTCGTTGAACATAGTTCAACTCATTCTGGTGCCATCGAGTTTGCGAAGAAGTTTTGGGTGAAAGGAATGCAGGTTGATCTTTCGCCTGTATCTCTGAAGTCCCTATTGTGTGCTAGGAGCACGATTGGTTTGTGTCAAATAGGTGTATTGTAATATCAACATACTTCAACGTCTAGGAGGTGCAGGCTATCGTGTTAGATCTCGGCTGATGTCAACCCAAAGTCAGAGATGGGAAAGACTGAAAGCGGCATTTAGGAAACCCAAGGAGCAATTACCTCTGGAACTGTGGATTGGAAGAGGGTATCCTCTCAATCCCTATCTGAGGGGCAAGATAATTGCTTATCTTCGCAAGGAATGAAAACCTAAGGAGATACGGCTGCCCCCAGAGCTGCTGCTTTTTGATGGTGAAGTAGAATTCAATGATTCTCCGTAAATGGATGTGTCAGTGGCTGGATTGGGTATACTGGTACTATTCTGTGGCATGAAATGAGAATGTGTCCATTGAAGAGCTGTTCGACGCGCCTATGTGTGCCAAAACGAACAGAAAGAGATAATGCTCTGATTATGTTAAGGAATAGGGAAATGAGTTTCATCTGGAAGGTATATGATATGGCCGCCCACCATATGTGTTTGATCCGGCCGCCAAGGTGCAGTTTGATAGGTGGATACTCGGAGGTTGTTCTGGTACTGAATGAGTTCAACGAAATGAGTTGAACGATTCGTTTATCAACTCATTTCCCTATTCCTTCTTCATTATGGCTCCCGTGGACTAATCATCCACTGGAAGTAAGGGGATAAAGAGTATAAGAAATCAATGCCAAGTAGAAAAACTATCGAGATTCTGATCAATTCCCTCATACATCTTACTCTGGCTTACTACAGGTCTTAGCACATTTGTTTCCCCATTCTTTCGGCTGCCGTAAAGAACAGATTCGTTTCAAATGAGTGTAACATAGTGAAACGAATCGTGAAACGAATAGTTCAACTCATTCCGTTCGTTTGGAGTGAGTCTAATAGTCTTTCTTTTCTTTTCCTCATGAATGAATGAAATGAGACTCTTATTTCGTCGAGTCTTTCTCCCGCGCTCCGCCTCAAGCTCATGAGCTCCAAAGACTTTGGCACGTGAGGACAAGGTTTACTGCTAGTTTATCGGCACATCTTTCTTCGACGTTTATCTTATCGCTCTAGCAAGTGGTATAGTTTGCTTATTTCAATAGTCATTGAAACAAGGCGTAGTTAGAGTGAGCCCTAGTTTACGTAGTGCGTGTTAGCTACCCAAAAATCAGTCTCCCGCTCATTGCTCTTCTCCGGCTCAAACAAGAGATGCTCCTGCTTCCTTCGACTTATAATATAATGATGTAAAGAGACTTGGAGCTCCTGTGACGTATGACATGACCGGGGAAATACGTGCTTCATCAATAAAAAGAATACGTGGTTGCTAATGACATGGCTCGGAAGCTACCAAGACCAAGTGGAAGAAGAAGCTACTGCTGCTGGTGTCTTCGCTCGTCAGGCTTCAAACCAATATGTAGGAAATAGCTTATAGAAAGTACGCTCCTTTTGGTGATAGCTATGATTCAAAAAAGATCTTATAAGAAGAATAAGAAGAAGAGGTTTATGAAAAGCTTCTGCTCCACCTAACAAGAGGAACTGACGCTCATTCCAAAGGTTGAAGCAAGAGCAGCGTAAGAAAGAGGGCCGGAAGCAATGTTTCAAGACCAACGAATTGGTCTTGCTTACTCAAGAATCAGACCGACGAAAGCTGCCTCTTAAACGAACACAGAAAAACCAAGAACGAAAGAGGTTTCGAGTTGATCAGAATTACCTAACCAATTATAGGACCCTTTCACATTTTACAACAGTCAATTCCAACTCCTCCTCTTTTTATCGGGAGGAAAATAGTTGTTTGCATGGATATGTCTCTCTATCGCCCTGAGAAAGCATGCCGTATCCTACCCCCCTAAATGGATATAGGGCGTATGTTTCACCAGCTCGGTGCCATAGAGCTAGACCTGTGAGCAACTACGCTTTCCAGATAAGGATGGAGCCGGCTGTCATCACTCACCATTTACTTAGCTAGAACACAACTTCCAAATCATCCATCATAATTTATTCTACCTATTTCTAAAGGATTCCATCCAGCCACAGGTTTCCCTATGGCTACCCTCTCTCATGACACTGGGTCAAGAGCACTTTTTGGTCCATGTCTCTCGAGAGCAAGCTCGATACTTATGGCAGAAGATGAGGCTGCATCTCCCAACAGTGCAAGAAGACAAAGAGGATCAAGAAGGCCGGTGACCGGGCAAAGGGTATGGCGTAGACCCTCCCTTTCGTCATGAGATGAGAAATAAAGCGTTGAAAGACGCCTTACGAAAAGCATACTTACAATCCAATTTGTTATAGTTTCGAAAACCCGAGTAATCCAGACCAATGGAATGAATAATGCATAGAGTTAGGAAGTGGTGCATATTGTGCTTGTTTTAGGACTTCTGCCTCATACTTCGAAGTATGGTGAGAAGGCTATTGATCATTCTAGAACCGAGACCATTCGACCGTATATATGAACAATCAATCTATTCATTCATACCTGGCTAAAACACTTCCCATTTTCCATATCCCACTGCTCATGAGTGAAAGTTCGCGCATTGCCTTTTTCCATAGCCCCGAATAGAAGTCAAGGCTTCTCAGCGGGCACGTGTGTCGGCAAGGTTTTTCACCTTCGAAGAGAACCTTACCATATGGGCTTTGTATGCCGAGCCAGGGCAGTTCCTCGATCCAACTAAATGAGTAATGAAGGTATTCCCACGGCACCAGTTCACATCGAATCCCTTTTTACTAGCTTCTGCCGGACACGAGTTCACTTCCCTGATGATGAACGAAAGCACGCAAGGCATGCCTATGATTGGAATTTCCCTTACCACTATGTCTTATTGATAGGGATTATAACTCTTAGTCTTTATAAGCTATTTCATGTATAGGTAGGGAACCTTGTTGCTTCCTTCTACCATCTCTACTTGTCTACTTCTCATACCACTGCTTATGCCGTAGCTTCTGTAACTAAACTAGAATACTTGCTTGCTTCTCCCTATTCCGGGTATGATAGTACTAACTTGTCTTACTGAATGGGGAATAGAACTGGGCTTGTTTCATCTCTTCTATACACAATGAAGTTGTTTGATTACTTGCTTGAGAGTGATGCCTACTCAAAAGACTGACGAGTCTATACGTGCCAAGCAGACATTTTCGGTACCACCTTAGCCTTGCCCGTATATCTTTTTTGTCTGTGTTTGGGCAAGCCTTTATACTCGTTATAAGAAAATGAACCAAGACTTTGATTTCCCAAACCACCCATTCCAGTTTTAGAATTGGAGGATTCGATAGAAAGTCGCCTTGAATAGGCAATCGAAATAGGAACCAAAGAGGAATGCTTTCGTCTTTCTTTTTCATATCATAGGTAAGGCAAAGCGCATTCTTTTAAGAATGCATCTAGTTCCATCTTTATTTCGTTATTTAACCCATCGTAGAGATTACAAGTGGAGAAAGGCCATCTACTGAAGCTCTCTTTCTTCAGTCACCTGGTGATTCTATACCCAAAGAGTCAGGTCACGAACAAAAGAACCTCTGTTGAAGCAGAAGGAGGTAAGGACCTATAGAACTCTGGCTCTGATGATTAGTCTTCAAGTGAATCATCTTCTGACGAGGCAAGCTTCAAATATGTAGAGGAAATTGTGCTGAAAGCTGGCCATTCCTATCCTTCTATCTGCTGGCCCCTAACTCGCTGGGAAAGGGTCAAGAACAAAAAAGTGGGGTACGGGGGGGTCCATAACGGACTACTCGCTTACCGGAATAGCCGGCTTCCCCTAAACGCTTATCCCTTACGGACGACTTCCCTTTGCGCGGAGAAACAGAGGCCGAAGAAGAAAAAAAGGATGTTTTTCTTCTTTATTCGTCGAGGCCGCCTGCCACTCAGCTTGGAAGGGGGGGGTTGGTAGAGCTCCGCTCTTGCAATTGGGTTGTTGCGATTACGGGTAAAAAAATCCATCCTGGACCAAGCAAGGATCCTTCTAGGCCAACGACTCTCATCTCAGCAGATCTGATGGTTCTAGGAAAATCATTGAATAAGAATAAGGTATTCACTTCGTTCAGTCATTTAATCCAGGCTAAGAATTCCTGACTCTCCCTCTCCCCTAAACTACAAGCTTTGAAGCCCTACCATTATAAAAGTCAAATCAGCGAAGGGACATTGCTTACAACTCAAAAGGACGGGATTTAGGCTAAGGCACCTCTCATCACAGCACGTCGAAAGCATGCCATCCAATTCATTATTGAAAGCCTTAGAGCAGTAGCACGCACAGGTCTCTCGAGCCTTCTGATCCCAAGGAATGCGTATATAAGAGAACGGCCAGGGACCTTCTGCGCAGTGTGCACGGACAACAACATGAAAGCTGCAGTAAACGCATTAGAGAAAAAGAAAAAATGATAGGTTCTAACAGAAATACATCATATAAGGGTTTCAAGAGATTGAATCTCGTGTCAGAGAGGAGACAACCCAGGTGAAGCAGAAGCAGCTTGGGGACAAAAACAAGCTCCAAAGAGAAGTACTTCTCTTAGCCATTTTCTAGTTGTTATTCCCCTCCTTCCTCAGTTGGGAAGAGTCATATTCCTATTATAAAACTCCCCGTAATGCTTGTATTCCCTTACTGAACGGTTCCCCTACTCGCTTGCTAATGGACTATGGCCGGAACGAACGAATAGAAGTAAGAATTACATAAGTTCGGAGATAGATAGTCTCGCGCAGGAGTTGGTGATCCATAGCCTTTCCTTTAGCCCTAATAAATAATAATTAAATAATAGAATCACCTACGTAATAAGAGGTCCTTACAAAGGTGAAGTCTACAGATATGTAGAACTAGAAAGAGGTCAAATGAATGTGCAGGTGGAAATTGGTCCTAGATAATTGTTTATCATGATTGGTCTTAGTTCGACTAAATGAGGCGGAAATCTCCGAATGAAAAGATACGTATCTTTTAGTTCAACTCATATGAGGATTCGTTTATCAACTCATTCGGCCAGCATGCTGTAAGCGCACTATGACCGGAAAAGTCTTAGTGACTCACTCCTGTATAATGTATAATAAATATCACTATATCCTCTCCCCAAGTTGAAAGCTTCCCAAGATTGATAAGCGTTTAAGAGATCAGTGGCATTCAATTTTTTCTCAGTACATTATCGGGCCGGCTCATCAAAGCATTTGATTGAGATCTTTCCAGTGCCTGTTTATGGGGCGTCTTCTACAGGTAAGGAAGGAGACTAAGATCCAGGCATTGTCAAACATCGGGTCGAACACCCATTTCTATCGAATCATATCATAATAATTACCATTTTTGATTATTTGAAATATGTTTGCCTTAAGCCAGGGAAAGATTGAATACTTGTTTGAAGACAAGATGAATCTTCATTTTATAGTTATATGTCACCGGTAAGATTGATGAAAGGCTTTACACGTTTATATATAATATTATACGAGAACGACGGCACTGATCTGGCTTGACTTCCTTCTGTTTGTTACCATGTTTTCTAATAAGAAAAAGTCTCCTAACACTATGAGTGTAACGAAAAGAATAGGGAATAGGGAAATGAGTTGATAAACGAATCCCTATTCCCTATAACTCAAATAGACGTATTCAGGTACGAGATTGTCCGATGAAGGAGAAACTTGCTGGTTGCCGAGGACAAGAGGGAAGAGCAGGAAAGAGAGGATCAGATGAGCGACTCGAAAGATCAGATGGATAGACTAACCGGCTTATGAAGAAGGATTTACCTAGCTCAGGAAAAGAAATCGGACAGCGAGCGCTAAGCCGGTTAAGTAAGGACTTTGCCGGCAAGGAGATTGATAGAGGAATCTGGCCTATGAAGAAAGGAGATCGAACAAGAAATTCCTAGCCCTGTTGAAGCAAAGTCATATAAGTCGGCAACAGCAGGGTAAGGCTAGTAGGACAGTTCACTGCTAAGTAATGTGCTCACGAATTGGATTTGAACCAATATC
>Ga0153934_1000487_pt1 | contig 11652 bp, 13 predicted proteins | sample TSNJ018MetaG_FD_104708 | JGI IMG/M metagenome (GOLD analysis project Ga0153934, IMG submission 104708) | Attine ant fungus gardens microbial communities from New Jersey, USA - TSNJ018 MetaG | ecosystem: Host-associated > Fungi > Mycelium > Unclassified | place: USA: New Jersey, Wharton State...
CTCAACTGGTCGGGATGTACTTGCTTGTTTTCGTCGAGATTGGGTTGGTGTTCAGTCCGTGGGTACAAGATCGAAAAGAATGCATTGCATTCCAAGTGAGATGCCCAAGAGAAAAGGAACGAGGGGAAGAATCGAATTTGAATCCATATTGGAAAAGAAATCGTGAATGAAAAAGCGTGACGATAAATTCTCAACCCGAGATGTTAGAAGGAGCAAAATCAATGGGTGCCGGAGCTGCTACAATTGCTTCAGCGGGAGCTGCTGTCGGTATTGGAAACGTCTTCAGTTCTTTGATTCATTCCGTGGCGCGAAATCCATCATTGGCTAAACAATTATTTGGTTATGCCATTTTGGGCTTTGCTCTAACCGAAGCTATTGCATCGTTTGCCCCAATGATGGCCTTTCTGATCTTATTCGTATTCCGATCGAAGAAAGAAGGTTTCAGTCTCATGCGGGCTAGTCCCCGAAAATGCTCGTTCGCTATAAGTTGGGGGTAACAATCCTCCCTTGTTGAGGTGTTCGTAACAAGGTTAAGCACATTTGAGTTGGAGATGCTTCCTCTTCCGGCCCAGAAACCACATAGACCAAGAAGAGATATGGAAAGCGCTTGACCAAAGGCCTACGGTCGACAGACGGCTCCTTCTCCTTTCCCAATCTCTCAGAGACTTCCACCTCTTGGAGATCATGCTCCGTCAGAGCAGTCCCCCGAGGTGGATCAACCCGACCCATCTTCTTCAACTCCTCCAGAACAGAAGAAACCCTAACCCACGATATCAAATCAATCCGCAAAGGATTGTTCGTGGAACTACTATCGAGATCCCTTAAATGATCTTGTCTATGTGTATTTCACTATTAGTTTTCATTATTTTCTTCGATTTTCCGGGACGGAGTGCGCGGGTCCAGGGGGTCGTCCTCGGGAAGTTGTCAGAAATATCTCAACCTTCTATCCGATAACGAAGGATCTGGACAAGTGGTGTTTATGGCTAACAGCTCAGACGGGCTGGACTTCTATTCGAATTCGTTGAAGCAGTTCAGGCGGAAACGAACGAGGGGACCTCTTCCGAAGCCAGTGTGAATCAACCACAACCTTAACCGCAGCATATACCATTCCCGCTCCTTGAAGAACAAGGGGAACGCGGAGATCTTATCCGCAAAAAAGAATAATCGAGTATAGCCGTCCAAGGCGAGGCCACCCTATATCTATTAAGGTATGGGGTGGGAAAGGAGAGTGGGTCTGTGGGCTTCTTTCGCATGACTTATTTTCGGTATGCCGCTCCGCGAGCAAGGAGTGCCACGCACGAGCGGAGCGAAAACAAAGCAGGGGGAATTCGGGGAAATCCTTTGATTGCGTATTGAATAGAAAGACATGTCTTTCTTGTTCCACTAGCTAGGACCAAATTCTCACATGTCCCTTTCGTTATTACAACCCTTTTTTTTTATGTCAAAGACCAGAAGCTACGCGAAAATTCTCATTGGATCTCGGTTGTTCTTAACAGCGATGGCTATTTATTTAAGTCTTCGGGTAGCACCACTAGATCTTCAACAAGGTGGAAATTCTCGTATTCCGTATGTACATGTTCCTGCGGCTCGGATGAGTATTCTTGTTTATATCGCTACGGCTATAAACACTTTCTTGTTCCTATTAACAAAGCATCCTCTTTTTCTTCGCTCTTCCGGAACCGGTATAGAAATGGGTGCTTTTTTTACGTTGTTTACCTTAGTTACTGGGGGGTTTCGGGGAAGACCTATGTGGGGTACCTTTTGGGTGTGGGATGCTCGTTTAACCTCTGTATTCATCTCGTTCCTTATTTACCTGGGTGCACTGCGTTTTCAAAAGCTTCCTGTCGAACCGGCTTCTATTTCAATCCGTGCTGGACCGATCGATATACCAATAATCAAGTCTTCAGTCAACTGGTGGAATACATCGCATCAACCTGGGAGCATTAGCCGATCTGGTACATCAATACATGTTCCTATGCCCATTCCAATCTTGTCTAACTTTGCTAACTTCCCATTCTTCACCCGTATCTTGTTTGTTCTGGAAACACGTCTTCCTATTCCATCTTTTCTCGAATCCCCTTTAACGGAAGAAATAGAAGCTCGAGAAGGAATACCAAAACCTAGTTCACTCGCTGAGTCTCTTTGCATCCATGGCTGAATGGTTAAAGCGCCCAACCTAATAAAGAGGCAAGTAGGTTCGATTCCTGCTGGATGCACTTGGAACGTTCAGTTCAATTGCTGCTCACGAAATTGATACATATAGCTCGCCCTTATAGCTTATGGGGCACTTCACTCGCTCAACACTCGTTCAAAACATCCACTCTTTCTCCTCGAAACCTCCTGGCTACGGCTTGACTTTCACCATCTCCTGTGGAAGCCTTTCGCTTCCCTTCATCATGGTGGGTTCACTACGAGTTGAGTAAGCTTTTTGTTTAGCTTGAGGACAAGTATAAGCTCTAAGCCACTAAGTCAAGGAAGGGCTACGACGAGACTGAGATACTGCTTTTCACTCAAGAGTTTTTGACCCTTTTCTAGTTGTGTACAGTAGTACGATAAGGAAGATTATTAGTGAGGCAGTCTATTAAGTATTACTATTCCTTAGATGTCTTAAGCCCTTCTTTCTACCACATCTGGACCTAGAATCAAAAGCACTTTTCTTTGAGACGAGCCTTCTTCCGTAGATGGACACAAAACGATTTCCTTTACTTATTAAGATTATGATTGAACTCTCACTTAAGGTACTTGTCCACCAGACACATCCTTCCCTTCCCTCTCGGGGTCCTTCTTCTATCCCCCTTTTCTGGCGCCCCCTCGGACCAAGAGACGTGACCGGATGGTATGGGCCTTGCTTGAGTCCTTTCACTCGCCCTCACTGGCCTTACGAACCTCCCCGTATGGCTGTGCTTTCGTCTTCTCCCTCTGGTAACGGAGTGCTTTTACAACTGTAAACAGTACCCTCTGAGACAAATCAGTCAGGTGGGGTAGTGGGCTAGGCCTACGAACGAGGCCGGTAAGTGGGCAAAGATGCTTGCTTTGGAAATGAGAAAGAAAAAGGCTGCATGATATGATGTTATACGTGCGTACGTAACATTCCGACGATATGGTCAACAACTCTACTAAATGAGTACGAGGACTTAGTTGAAGAAGAAGAACTGAACTAGCACAAAAGTCTTCCAACTCCCTAGTCCTTACCCCTCTCTATTACTATGTTCGAGTACTCAGTGCATATTATTCGAACTCAGCCCACGAATTAGGGGTCCTCCCTTCCGCTCGGGATCACTTCAGTTCCCTATTAGACGATCGACGAGTGAGGGAGCTATTCAAAAAGAGCGGTCAAAGTCTTAGCGCCTGGCTCCCACTACTTCTGAGTAAGTGAGGTGGCGTAGAACTCAAAGTGATGTCATAACTGCCTTTTCCTAGTTCGGAAGGAAAGAAGCGTACTACGTGAGGCCTCGCCAATTGATAGGGGGGACCCATATTCTTTTCCAGGCGTATAGTCAAGTCTTGGCGCCCTTTCGGGGTCTCTGGTGTCGAGTCGCTAGAAGAGGAGCATTGGGCACAACGAATAAGATCACAATAATATCCGACGGAGGGGGCAGAACCACTATATTGTTGAGAAGACCCACTTTCTAGGCCTAATTCTTTCTATTCGGACGGGATAAGGGGGTGACCCCAGTAGTCTTGTCACTAGGAACGTGAAAACAACGAGGCTTGAAGTGAGTCGAGCTTACTTTCGTGGAGGACAACAAATAGACAGGGTGAAAAAAAACGGAAGCTTTGACTCCGGATGCATGGGGCTTTTCATTCATCTTATTCTTTGAACGATTGTGATTCCAGAGAACATGGAGAGTGACAGGTCTTTTGATTGATAGAGACCTTCCTTTTGAAGAGAGAGCCAGAGCCCCTCAGTGGTACAAGGGTATAAAATGAGCAATGGGAGAGCATGCGCCCAGAGAAGAGAAGCGCTTAAGCAAAGAAGGTTGACTTAGAAGTTCTTCAGTTAGAGAGAGGACGCCCCAAGCCAATGGTGACCAAAATTCGAATTTCTTTTTTGGGTTCTATCGAACACTTTTAGTCCATCTATTAAGTACATCTACAAGACGATGAAACTCTATATGCCATTAGCTAGTTTACTACTTCCTGGGGGGATAGCTAGAATGACGACTATTGAGAATCGAGAATAGTGGATTTCCTCCCACCGGAAAATATAGAAAGAGCTATTCATATTACAGTACAGCTTTCTCATCCTACTTCCATAAGAAAAAACTGTCGGAGATGAGACTATAGCAGCTAGAGCTCTTTTCATGTCAGCTGCGTGAGTAATGGTTCACGAATTCTCCTCGATCTCTTACCTGATTTGAACTGCTTTTGACCTTGAACCTATTGAAAAGAAAAACTAGGCATCTTGCCACAACTCGATGAAAGTCAGACTGGCCAACTACTACTTCAGGGGAGGGACTAGGTAATGATATGACCACTTGGGATGGAAGACTATACATATTCGAGATACTAAGTTATTCTCTTGTAAGAACTGAACTTCGTATTAGCCACCGTCGATCCTCATCCTACTCAAAATGTCTGACGATGCGAGCAAAGCAGCTTCCGGTTGAGACTCCGAATGCTAAGGCGCTCTCACGCGCTGGACAGCAGCTTTCCCATTCGCTACTGATAATAGAAGAATTGTTCGAATAAGCGTCAGTGGGACAGAAAAAGGAGTCACGAATTCCCATGCTAGTTTCTCATTCACTGAGAAGTAAAGGCCTATATCTGGTGATGCATCAACAGGTTTGAGTAGCTGCATTCCCTGCCTGTCGAATCAAAAGCAAAACAATTTCATTTTATATAGAGGCAAAATGGCATTCTGAACTTTTGCCTACTAAACCTATGTACGATTTTGCAACAATCATCAAAACCCGTGTTTTTTGCTATCAAGCTATTTTACGGGCAAAAATGATTTCCAAAACGAAACAATTCCTAAAACCCGGGATTTTTGCTATAAAATGGGATTTATGTTACTGTAAAGAAATAGGAATAGGAGTGAGAGGTAGGTGCCCAACCTGTTGGCAGTCCCTTTTGTGGAGTCACTTTTGACCCTATATGAGCATCACACTTTTTCTTTTTTGTGTTAAATACAGATTTTGTTGCTTTGTTCAATCTTTCTTTATGTCTGACTGAGGAAGTAGGAACATGGAAAGCATAGGAAGATGCTCCAGCAGTTTCTGTAAAGATAGATTCCCTTAACTATAGTTCACCTTAAGCTTTCAAGCTAAACCTAGTTGTTCGGATATAAGACTTTCAGTCAAGAAGCAATCCCTCTACCTCTTCTACTATGTGAACGAAGACTAGAAAGTCTCATTAGAAACTTCTCCATATATATAGGTAGGTGGCAAAACAAAAGAAATCGGAATTGCTTTCTTCCCAGTGGAAGTCTCGAGTGAATCCCTAGTCGACGTTTGGATACGATGCCCCAGTGGATGATGAAGGAAAGCAAGTAAAGAGAGAAGTATCACAAGGGGATACGGCTGTTTCAGCTTCAGCTTAACCTAACAACAAGAGAGAAAACCCGGATAGTTCAGGTAGCTCAAGAAGTGGATGTCAAGATAGAGTCCCTACGTCAGTCAGTTAAGTCAGTCAGAGAACTATCACAAGGGAACAAGGTAGCAGCAGTTTGTCCGACACTAGGTTCGACGTTCTGTTTCAACTAGCATGGAAACATTAATCATTGTTTTGTCTCATTCCTTCTTTAAGGCAGCAGTTAAGTTAGCTTCCCCAGGCATCCGTGGCTTAGTATGAGAATCCTAACCACGCAACAAAGCTTGATTCCCGTGATTTGGCTGAATCGGAGGCAAACCTAGCTATATGCTTAACACTCGACATTCGCACAATCAAATAATGATCTCCGTCCGGCCCATTGCACGAGCTAGAATTCTAACATTGTGTTGCATAGATTTATCAAGTTTTTCTGCCGCGAGGCTGTCTTCCCCGTTATTACGAATGTACACTGAACACTTAATTCATTTAATAGAAAGAGTACACGCAACTAGATGATGAAAGTTGGATGTCTTTATTTCGGTAGGATCCAAGGCTTTTTTGATTAAGATTTTTCTCTCGAATTAACATCAACAGGCCTAACTAAATATTAGGTAAGCAATCCGCCCCTATCTTTTCTTTGGGCAAATGTCCCCATCTCAAAGAGTTGTAACGAAATCTTCTTTGCCTCTGCCTCTATCGCCTTGGCTTTTGCCTTGCTACGGCTTGGCTCGATCTACGCGCGTTAATTAGTCCTCTATCGCGCTCGTGGAGCCTTTTGAGTTGAGCTTAGCAGGAAAGCGGAGCTTCGGTCTTATTCCTGCCTTACCTTAATAGTAAAGAAGTAGACATGGTACGAATGGGATTGAGAAGGAGCTCTTCCCGGAGCATGCATTGAATGCCATGTTGGCTCTTTCCTCTTTCAATCGCTTGAATGGAATCGGTCCAACGGGGAATCGTCGAATCTCTAACGATCGCATCTGTCTGACTAATAGGAGAGATTGGCTCTATGGCCGCTTTTCCTTACCTGGACGTTTCATGCCTCTTCAATCGATCGAAGAAGGGCACTGAGGTACGTCATGCCATCAAATTCATTATTGAAAGCCTTAGGAATTCCTTATATATCTAAGTAGTAAGGAAATAAGTAGAATATGCACAAGAAAGACGTCAGGTCATAAACCAGCAGATAGGGGCAGAAGCACTCGACTTAATAGAAGAGGAAAGAGCTGGAGGTGAACACCCAATAGCGTAAGCAAACTCACTCTTCTTAGCCTTCTTTATTGCCTCGAATGGACCGCCTTGGAACACCAAAGAAGGGTATTTTCCCATATAGGGAATGTTTGAGTCTTCCATTCCACCAGATGCGAATGAAAGAGCTTCTCACACTCAAACTTGTTTGGTCCCTTAGTCTAATCGACTTCTACCACTAATGGCACACAAACATTTTTGACCTCAGAGGCGCTTTCGAAGACCACTTATGCTGCAACGAGTAATGGCGTATTAGAAGTCCCTGTCCTGTCTCCATGGACTGGAAACTAACTTCCTTCTTTGCGCTTCGCATTAGCGAAAATCCCATCCCATCTTTTCTGGGCGAGGAATTGCGTATATTGAGTACCGGGCCTATCCGCTGTCAGAAGGCCGAGTTGCTTTTCTCTCAGTCCAGTGAGGGTTTGCTTACCACGTGTTCGCGACCGGCTTGGTTGCTTCTTTCTCAGTTCGACGTTCCAGGTTTCGTATTAGTAAACCAGTCTCACTCACTCGGGCAACGACTTTCACAAATAGAAAGGAAGAGCGAGATGAGGCAGATAAATGGAGATCCTTGTGGAAGATGGAATGACTTGAAGAAGGAAAAGGAGGCATTGTTTTCTTATGGCATGCTAATAAAGAAAGAGTCGCTACCACTTATCAGCTCCGTCGGCCTTGTTATGACCAAGATTAGCTGCTTTCTCTTTTTTTGACAGCACATGGCTTAGTTCCTATTCCTAAACTGGGTCCAAGCAAGAAAGGCATTAGGAGTGGATCTGAACCCGGACGACTGGGGGAGAGATCTGACATATCGGTATGAAGCTAGGCTGAGCATTGAGTGTATTAGCGGCTAAGTCGAATGAGACAGAAAGCTCCAGGGTCAACGTCGGAAGGAAGTTGAAATGTCTACTTAGGCCCTTCCTCGTAAGCAAGCAGCAAGCAAGGCTAAACTTTTCATTCTTCCGTCTTGAAAGCAAGTGAGCAAGCCCGTTTTCAAGCCAGTTTCATTCCATCCTCTTGGGAGTTTCCAACCTAGTCCGTCGGGCAGGGTTTGCGGGTAGGCAACTTCACTGCAAGCTAGAAGCGACAGAGCCGATTCTGTCGTTTAAGTACCCGACCGGTAGTATGACCTAATCGATTTTTTTAACTTCATAAAGATACAGAATGCCTTTCAATTCAGGGGAAGAATATATGACAATTGAACTGAAAACAGAAATCTAAGTCTCAAGGTAAGTTAGTACTTTCATCAGCCGAAGAAGGAAGAATATGATCAATAGCTTGATTTCACTCCAGCGAGCCATAGAGCAGCTTTGAGGTTCCCAAGCAGTAAAGACCATACAGGAGTTTAATGCTCACGGAAATGAGTTTTCTTTCCCACTTGCTTTGCGGGAATTGAAAGCCTCTTTGCTATACTAGCCCTTGACCTGTGAGTGAGCCTAGACTCTCTCTATTCGAGTGAGTTCCACTTCTCTTGAAGCGTAATACCCTTCCTGCTAGTTTTCCTATCCCCGGGGAGCTTGATTTACGGCGAAGACTTGTGAACATCCGAACATTTTCTCCATCACCCAGGGAACGAATGGGGGTAGCTTCCTCTCTGCTAGGCGGAAGACTTGAATTAAAAGAATTATAAACTGTGGAACCCTAGTACTTCCGAGTCCATTCTAGAAAGTACTCAATTTATCAGCTTCAAAGGCGCCGCGAAGAACAAACTGACTACCTTTTTATTCAATAACATAGGGGCCATACATAGCTTAATAATCTCTAAAAGACTGGTAATAATGTATCCCAGGAAGGATCTTACTCCTTTCACATTCACAGGCGTCGTGATTTCCAAGATCACCTTCTCCTCGTAATCCTTAACTTGTGTCCTAGCAGCCGTCCCTGGTTCATTAAGACTGTGGATTCAGGGACAAGCCGCGCGACAGACGCCTAAGCACTCCTTGAGCTGTTCGTCGTGCTCTACCGATTCTCCGAAGACGCTAGAATCATCCAAGTCAATCCAACCAAGGCCGTCCGAGTAAGTCATCTTCCCAAAGATAATGATTACTTAAATGATGCATTATAAAAAAAAAAATGGCATCCGGTTGTAGGCGTAAATCCAAGACGACGTGACAAAGGTGGTAACTTATTCTCTTCGGCGATATGAACGTCGATTCTGGAATAACCTATCATATACGCTGTCTATTCATGTTATTATTTCTTCTAAGCTAAGATTACATCTTGGAACGACAACGGGAAGGGATGGGATCTCTCTTTGTCACTTTTTTCAGTTTTCGTCAGTCTACGCATCTTCTCGTTTTTATTAAGAGCTATTGGGGACACCAAATAGCTCGTGCTAACTCTGAATATGATACCGGCGTCAAGCATTCGTTGAACCTCCTTTTCTCCTTCTTTACATACAACAACAGAATGAAGGTTCATTCGTCTAGTCCTTTGTTTCACAGGCTTGGCCCCTTCCTTTTAGGCAGTACTACCCTTCTCTTGTGCTCGTAATCAGCTTCATATAACAATTTCATTGAATGTTGGCTTTCGCAGCCATACTTTTCAACAAACTAGGCGCTTTCTTTGTTTTCGTCGCCCTTTCTTCGATCCACCCACCGCTTCTTTCTTCTTCGCGTCTTTGGTTTAGGGAAATGCCAGTATAAGCGACGATGGCAGAATACGGGATAGACAAAGATAGGTTTGAAAAGAACATATTAGGTCTGGCTTATGGAGGATTGGGCTGGGGAAGGCAGAGAAAGGAATCCGCATTTGCAGCAGCTGAGACCTATCCTTCTGTCCCTCTCCTAAAAAAAGTAGTAGTCGTTAGTCGTTCGACGAATCAATTAGGAATTCTCATTCGGATAGAAGAAGAGAAGGAGACTACCCAATTAGTACCTAAGACCGATCTGCCGTTCAACATTTGAAACCCATGAATAGGAATCAAACCGACCCGCTTCACACATTTGCAGATGCCCATCCCCGTACCTCGAAAGCGTTGATTCGCCCTACCGCAGCCCCCTGCTTTCAAGAGATGTTTCCATGTTCGACCTTCCAGGAAAGAAGGAAGCAAGCGGGCATATTTACCACTGGAGTGATTTCAGGAGAGATAACCGGGGTAGTAGAAGCCTCCGAGAAACCTGATGAGGGGAACTCCTCCTCAGCAAAAATCTGACGAGAGAAAAAGGTTTGGAGATCAGAGAGAGGAAGTAGGCTTTAGATCAAAAGTCCCTGAAGTGCCGGTAGTAGGGAAAGCTGCTGAGATAGAGAGAGCAGTTCTCCCTTAAAGTCCTTTATGGATTTCGAGTCGGGAATAGAGCAGTGGCTTAGATCCCCTGATCGAGTAATGGAGTTTGTTTGTTTTTCTCTCGTTCACGTTGATAGCCCGGGTTCAGTTCAAGCTGCTGCAAAAGAATTCGTCGAAGGGGTGGGAGCTTACCTTTTAGAGAAAGGGGAAAGGGCTTTTTTTTATAGAGAGATAGAGAGCATTCGATAAAATGAAGCGGTACCTGATGAACCCACCAGTACTGGTCCCACCAACGCCGGGTAGATAAGGTCCCTCCCCTTGTTGATGTCTTTCCATTGAATATATTAGATAACTAACTATATCTAATATTCTTACAGGGAGAGTTGGCAGGCAATTGTTTGATGGTTTCCCGCTCGGGATGTTGAGTGCTATCTTCCTCTCCCTTCATTCCCATACTGCCAAGCTTAGGCTGCCAGCGCATTGTATCTAACCACACTGTGGCAAATCGATACAAGTAGCTAAACAGCTTGCTATACCATACAAAGGCATCTCCGGCCGGCAAGACTACGGCGCCTGGGTAAACATCCCGTTTACCAAACAAGACGTCGAGAGTGAAACTGAACCATTCCCCTCCTGCAGCCAAAGTGATAGCGGCTGTAGCATCCACCGCGTCTGTGTGGAAGAGGGTAAGCTCTCTATGTGGATAGGACGTATCAACACCTTCTGCATCTTTTAAGGAAATATATCAAAATCATAATATTGTGTTGGGTCCTGAGGACCAGGATGGCCGAAGATCAAAACCGAAATGTGCCAGGGGTTGATCATCGAAGCCAGGGCAATAACGATGAAGGAATTTGAGCGCTGATGTAGCTAACAGCCACCTTCATAGTCGATGAATTAGGGTCGTCACCTTCTACCCGGCCACCGTTTTCTTTGTCTTTCCAGCCTCACAGCTATGGGACTTCCTAAATCAAACTGCAATCGTAGTTTATCAACCACTCACAAGACCACCGAGATCTTCGACTTAGCCTCCCAAAGGTAATCCACCCGGCCCTTCCCCAACCGGGAGCAGAAGATAACGAAAGGGAGACAAAGTCCTAACTAAACGCGAATAATAACACACGTCTACATCATAACACAAGCTACCCATTCCATGAAGAATAGAAGTGGAGTCGATCCGATTCGTTCTTATCTATAGATAACGCAAGAGGGAACTTATGACTTCGCGGATGGAGAGGGATTCGAACCCCCGGTATTCCTATAAATACTTCGGTTTTCAAGACCGACTCTTTCAACCGCTCAGACATCCATCCCCTTCGCGCTTCGCCCGCCCTATCTATCCGCGCGCTGGCGGGTAGGGGCTTATCCATGTGATTCGCTACGCTTGCTTCCGCCTATCTAGGACTGCCTGCCGGTTAGCGAAACTTTTCCGGTAGTACGAATTGCTACGCTTCGCTTGTTTCTATATGATAATATGCACCTTGTTTGTTGCTGCGCTCCCTGCGGATAATAGCAAGAGAGTGAAGAACGAATGATCCCCCAAACAAAAAGAGTGATTGAGTCCGACTCAAGCGAGTGAGTGAAAGGCGTGGCAAGAGAGCGAGTTCGACTCGCGAACGATCAGCAAGTGAAGGACCGATCCTTTTGCGCCA
>Ga0153934_1000493_pt1 | contig 11607 bp, 7 predicted proteins | sample TSNJ018MetaG_FD_104708 | JGI IMG/M metagenome (GOLD analysis project Ga0153934, IMG submission 104708) | Attine ant fungus gardens microbial communities from New Jersey, USA - TSNJ018 MetaG | ecosystem: Host-associated > Fungi > Mycelium > Unclassified | place: USA: New Jersey, Wharton State...
CACATGATCACTACCTATTGTTCTATATATAGGAGTGCTATTGTTCTTGAAATAGAGATAACCTAACCATCTTAGGGCAGTTCTTTGTTCTATTCAAGGACAGATAATAATCTATGAATAAAGATCAGTATCATATACAAAGATTGAGGACCTTGTATCTCCATGGGATCTTATTGCCTTGTGATCTATTTATAGCCAAAAGAAGCGCATTGAAGAGAACTTCATAATGGTCATTGAAGCAAATGATTAAATTAAGCAGTTCCTGAGATATTAGTGATTTAGTGTCTAGTGACTTGGTGAATACTGATTTCCTTGAGATGCTTTTGGTACCATTTGAAAGGTCTTCTTAAGTGCTTTCAGTGGCCATTTAGATTATTGAAATTGGTCAAGTATTCCCAGAGTTATAGTCTGAATGAAGTTTGTGACACTGTACTGAGTCTTGGGGGCTATGCACTAGTTTTCCAAGACAATCTTGGAAGTTACAGCATCCTCTTTGATCACTATAGGTAAGTATACCCAAATGGGCTATTTTCTTGGACATCTATCTACCTTGTGCTCCTTTGATCTATAATATAGGCAGAGGTTATTGTCAATGTAGCACTTTTGTTCATTGCTGTTCAATTTACCATCTTTGTCTAACTTGTTGGAGAGGTCAACATAAGGAGTGGACAGAGAAAAGGATTTAGCAGAAGGGAAAGGTGTTTTGAGGGATTTGCTGATAGGACATGAGAAAGCAGGAGCAGAAAAAGAACTAGTCTAGGAACAAGGAGATACAGAACTCAGAGCAGAGAAGAAAAATAAGAAAGGCTTGTCTTGTTTATAACTGTGACTTTCTGTAGCATCCTTCTCCATGTTCCAAAGTTGGTCTCACTCACAATTATGTTACTAGTAGTAATTGTTGAAAGTTATAGCCAACTGGTACATTATATGGAAATAAGTGGGTTTGCCCTGGCTTCCAATTCAAAATGAGGTCCTGGAGGCAATTGGGAAGTCCCTGATAATAATAGTAGCAAAGGACATTATCACTTCAGTTCAGTTGTACTATGTACCGCATGAAATCCATATTATAGGTTGTAATCTTATCTCCTGGTTTCATTCATAGATTATCAATGAGGCTAGCTGTATTATCAATTGGATCTGATAGCCCAAAATAAACTTAGAGCTTATCTATGAAAAGGTGCCAAGTAGAAAGCCAGGGCTTGGTATAACTATGGTCTTCTTGTTGGAGGACAACCTTGAACTAATCCTGCATGACACTGGACAAGTAGGTTATTGCAAAGTTAATTTTTAACTCATCCAGAAAAAACTGCTAAGAGTTGGCCTGAAAGTAAAGGCAATAGGAACTAGTATGAGTCTGTAGATTCTGTCAGAAATATGGAGTGGAATAAGGATTAGCTAATAGAGTAACTCTAAGATAGCATAAATCAAGGAGTAGGAGTACTAGCTAATAAAAGAAATGAAATATATGTATACTCTGAGATATGTTAACCAAGAAGCAGGAGTTCAGAGATGACAATGAGAAATAATCTTAACTTTAATATATATGTTGTGCTCTGATCTTCTATTGCAAATAATCATCAATTTCAGAGGCAAGGAGATGTTGTCAGATAACTGAGTAAAGGTTCAAAGTCCAAGTTGAAAAGTATATAGAAGGAGGAAAAGAAATATGGACAAGTACAAGTAGATGTTAATTTATAGACTGGATTGCTACCATGCATTCACTTCATATATATACTATAGCTAGAATAGGAGAGAGCCAGTCTACACCATAATACTCCTATATAACTAGGAGTAATTATTTAGGAGATAAATAATAAAGAAAATCCAGTATATGACAATAGTGGATATTGTATTAGAGGAACCTTTGGTATAAAGTACTTGGATTAGTATTCTAGTAAGAGAATACCTCTCTTTTATATATTTACTGGAAGATACAAGTCATGTATATTACATCCTACTGAGTTAGTATTTACTAAGAGCTTTACTAAGGATTTCATTTTACTAATAACTCAAAACTCATCTGACCTTTTCTGAGTATCAAGTCTAGGCTTCAGGAGTTCTAGGCTCAACTGTAACTTATAGGTTGAGTCTTCTCTTGTACTTGTCTATAGAAATGATGACAAGTGAAATTTATTTAGTATTGATAGACTGTAAGGAGCACAGACTTAGTTGATATCAAAACTAGAGTTCTATTTAGTAATTTGTCTACTTATATAGTTCAAGAAAGCAAAATGAGTCAAAACAGTACAGTTTTTAGTAAACTAAAAAGAATTGAACAGTAGCTGGTATGATGGTATGATGTGAGTGACTGTTATGTCACATAGTCACATAGTCACTAGGGTGTGATAGTACCCTCTTCTTAAGGTTGTACCCTTACAACCTCACAATCCCTTATAGCCAATAACTTATAGTTGCTAGCTCTCCAAGAAAGGGTAGTAGTTTGGGGAATTTAGAAATGGGCCCAGTTTATCAGGATGACAGCAATGAAAATCCATTACCAATTCTCAGGTGTTTTTGAGGTCAGTGGCAGTAAGCCAAGAATATTCTTCTAAGGTACTCTTGTAACTAGCCTAGTATATATAGTATAAGAGTGGGTCCTTCTGTCTTTTATCAAGTTTCAAGTCCAGAATCTAGGCTACTTCAAATTCTAAGTAGCCCATAACTTTAACAGGGAGGTAGTGGGTTGTAGCAGTTGGAAATATAGCTAATTATTATAAACTGTCTTGACCATAATAACTTTTATTTCTTTAAACCTTTATTTTTTACTTTACTTTACTTTTAATTAGATAATAGGGAAGTCATATGATCAGGATCACATGATCTGTCACATTTGTCACAAATCCATCATATCATATAACAAACCAGTTACAAGATCAGTTATGTCATATAGGTTATATGTCAAGAAACATTCTAGTAGATTCTGTTAGATTACTAGTAGATTAGGGTTAGTAGCACAGACCATGTGTAAAAGGTATAAGTAGTAGCCCAAATCTAAGAGGAACTCTGTTGAGTTCTCTTTGTTTACCCTAAAGACAACTCTGTCCTAGGATTAGCTCAATCCAACAGTTGCACTATACTGGTTGGGGCAGGTTCTAGTTAAAAAACATAGAAGATAGAGTAAATGGTTCTGAGGTGTTCTGGCAGTTTTATTAGATAAGAATAGATTTTGGGTCATCTGGTTACTGTAAGGGTGACCAGGGCAGAGTAGGCTCTAGGAGAATCCTTAGTGATATTACACTCCTAAGTATGTTACAACTCACCTTTAGAAAAATCCTTAGAGTTTAGGATAAGGCTCCTAGAGTGTAATCTATAGTATATATTATTATAGTCTGTCCATCTCTGATTCTACAGTCTAGTCAGCCAGGGTTAGGAGTTGCCAAGTTGAGCTAGAAACAATTAAATATTACACAGTAATATTTAATTAGGCACAGGGTTGTTTCAGGAGGTTGGTCTAGTGTTTCAGGGATAGTATTAGTAGGGTTCTCTGATGCTCATCCTCTCTTTAAGATTGCTGCATCTCGAAGCAATTGTTCTGGGCCTAAAAATTATGCTGAAGTCTATCCAACAAATGTATCTAGGGACTGCTGTAAAGGCAATGTCTGACTGGAGGCTGGAGGTCATACTGGAAAGCTAGATAAAGGTCCTCAAAGCTAGAGTGATATTCAAGTAAGAATAAATCTACCAATACAGACTCCTATATATACTATAAGAGACAATCTATATACAGTCATATAAGCTACAGTCCAATAATAGCACTTTCTAATTAAGATAAAGAAAATGATTAAGATAGTATATTGTCATGACTTGGTAAAACAGCTAAGTCATTATTTATATTTCTTTTCTTTGCTTTTTATATTTGAACTTACTATACAAGGGAGGAGTGCAGGAAAATATCACATGTCATGTCACATGTCACATGTCAGGGTGACATCATATAATAAAGTCACATAATGAGTGTGGGAAAGTAGTGCACAGACCATGTAGTAGATATATAAGTAGTATATATCATGTTCTATAACTACTTACTACCAGTCTAGACCCTAACATCATATGACTCACTATTTGCTTTAGTTTGTTTATTAGCTATTTAAATACAACTTATGTAATTAGTCATTTAGCTTTATTCTCTCAACTCAATTTTTACCAATTGCTATTGTTATTAAACCTCACAGACAAAGCCTAAATGAATCTCTGTTAAAATTGGGTTAGCACAGTAGGAGACATCATTAACATTGCTATAACCCCCCTTTTTTTTTTGCAGGGTTTGACAGTACACAGAAATTGAATGAGAACTCCATTGAGTTCTCCTTGTTAACTTGGACTAGGAGTAGTTCTAAGATATCTCAGTCTAAGTTCCTATATTACCAACTGATCTGCTGATAACTCAGTGAATACTGATCACTTTGAGACTTTTTTGGTATTCTTTGAAAGATCTTTTTAAGAGCTTTCAGTGGCCATTGAGATTGTTGAAATCAGTTGAGTATTCCCACAGTTATGGTCCAAATGAAGTTTGTGACAATATTTAATATCACCTTTGTCTTTTCCAAGTTACATACATCCATCTTTACCCTTTCTATATGATTTCTATAATATATGCTTATTTCTGCCTCATATGTTAATACTCCTCTACTATTGTCTGTTCTATTTATATTTCTTACTAGCATTGGTTTTTCCAACCTTTGCAATCTAAAACTAAGCTCTTTTGCCATTTTCTTATCTATGAATATCTCTATTGCTCCACTATCCAATAACACTTTTATTGTCACTTGTAAGGGCAATATTAGACCAAAGACTGGAGATCATACTAGAAAGCTAGATAAGGGTTCCAGAAACTAAAGTGATATTCAAGTAAGGGTAAATCTACTAATACAGGCTTCTATATATACTATAAGAGCTGCAATCAATAATAGCACTTTCTAATTAGAATAAATAGAATTATCAAGATAGTATATAGACAAAGAGGCAAGGGAGTAAATGAATATGCATTATAAGAAAAGATTCACTAGATAGATTACAAATCAGATACTTAGCTAAGCTCTACCCTAGGGTGACTACTGTTCCCTTACATCACCCCTTTATACATATCTACTTTTTCTACTCCAATATCTAGCCAAACTTCTCTGAGTGGCTTAAATATTCTCCTTATGTCTCTTTGCTTACCCCCTTCTCTGGTTGTGCCTTCCAGAGATTCACTCTATGTATTGCCTTGCTACACTTTTGTCTCTATGAGCTGCACCACCACTCCCCAATTTTACCACAGCTTTTTCTTTTCTGTTCCACATTTAGGATACAAAATCTCTTTTCTTTCTTCCTCTAGTACTCCTCCTACTACTGTGTCCTTCCTACTATATTTTATGCACCTTACTCTAGTCACTTCTCCTTCTTTTGCTTCTGCTTCTCTCCACTTCTATGCATCTAAGCACTCTTGGTACTACATATTACTCAGTTGCTTCCTAGAGACAAATCCATAACCCTGGTTCTCCTTTGTTTTTGTCCTCTTATTGTCTTTGTCCCTTTATAGTTATATTCTCCACATTTCACAAAAGTCATCACCTTCTACCTCATCTTCTATCTCTGTTCTTCCAGTACTATGTCTTTTGAGAGCATATCCTGTCCACCACTGTACTCCTGTGCCTTTGTCCATAAGAACTATACTATAAAAGGCAACTAGAGTAGAGCTTCCAGAAGAATTCTTAGTCTATAATTACACTCTAGAGTATGTTATAACTTACCTTCCAGAAGAATTCTTAGAGAATAAGATAAAGCTCCTGGAAGGGTAATCTGTACTATATATATAACACCATAGGCAAACAACTGTCAAATGGAGTCACAAGGTTTTATATCAAGTGATCTGTCAGATTAACCAGTTGTATACATGACACTTGTCACACTAACCTATTTTTTTAATTTGGTATGCATATATAGTCTGCAGTAGTCTAGTAACTATAAAGGCACAGTGCCTCTAATAAACACATAAATTAAATTAAACAAAAGAGGCAAATACAGAATAGAACAGAAGCAGAGAAAAATAGAAAAATAGAAGGGAAAAGAGGCAGCACAGGGCTGAAAACAAAATAGTAGCAAGACATAGCCAAATGAGCATGGATGGAGCTCCATATGTTAGGGTTAATGTTCAAAGAAAGGGAATAGATTGGGGAAAACTGGTTTGAAGAGCTACAGGGGCTCCCTGGGTACAAAGACAAATACCATGGGATTAGATGTAAGGAATGAAGTCATCTAAGCATTAGAGAAGCATTACTCTGTCAGGAAAAGTGGCTAAATTCAACTATAAATGCCAGTTAAATGGTTTGAGACTAAGTATTACAATTTTCATAGGTGTATTGTATGGCTATTATTATATAATTAAATATTATGTGATATATATCCTTTCTCTCATATCATACCCTGACATACTCAGTTTTCTTAATATAGAAATATGAGTTTTTATCTCAAGGTTTGATTTGTTATATAGGCATATAGTTGGCTCATGGAGGTGGAATTTAATTTTTCTTTTTTTAAGAAAAATCAACAGTTTATACACTGACCTGATTCTCAATACTATTTACCTATACCATAGATCCTGTTCTATATAGCAACAATAGAAAAGACTTTTAAGGGTCAACTTGATGTAGAAAGACTCAGTGGTCAAAACAACAATGGAAAAGTACTTTACAAGAGGCAATACTTCAGAAACAGGTAGAAGATTTAAGGTTAAGACTTGAGCAAGGAGAACTTTGGCACAATGATATTTTTTACTTAGAGTATTGTTTCAGATGGTTGGTCTAGGTGGTTACTGAGATCAGATTGCCTTAGAGGGTTGGTTGTCAGGTAGAATAACAAAACTGAGGCAGAATCTTGTACAAGTACAAATAATGTATGGTAGCAGTTGGTACACAAAGTTGAAGACCTAGTAAATTAGAAAAATACAATAATAATATCAAAAAAGTATAACATATGACACAGTATATTGACAGCTAAGCTGACAAAGCAATTGACAGATCACTTGATATCAAACCTTGTAACTCCATTTGACAGTTGTTTGTCTGTGGTGTAAGTGCCTCTAGCTATAGAACATTCTATTGTGTGACTTAAGTTAAGTTAACTTAGCAGCTAAGTCTTTGAGAGTTACAAAGAGAACTTGATAGGGTTCTTGATCAATTGTGTCAACTACTTATATAAGTATACTATTTGCTTATTTATATTAATAATATTCTACAATCAGCCAAGAGGCTGCTAGTTCAATTCTCTTGTCTATTATTCTATAAATACATATTCTTGGTCATAGTTGAGATAACTTATGACATATCCCAATAGTCAGGGTCAGGAATACAGGAAGTGAGGCAACTAATTAAATGTTAGATAGTTGTTATTTAATTAGTACAGGGTTATTCTGGTGGACTACCACTAGTATATCAGGAGTGCAACTTAGTATAGTCCTCTTATATATACTGGCTTTTTTTCTTGCTATGCCTTTTGTGGTCTTACTATATGTGCTACCTCTTTTTCTCATTTCCTCTTCTCTACCTCTATGTTTGGACACACCTATTTGTAGTGTCCAACTCCCTAGCATCTAAAACACTTTACTTCTTCCTCTACCTCTTGTTGTCTAATACATTCTCTTTCTTCTCTACCCCTCATCACTCTACTTGCTAATATTTCAAATTTATTTTGGGATTTCCCTCTTTTCTCCTTTTCTTTTTTCTTTCTTCTACAGTTATGGGCCAGATGCCCAAACCTCTTACATTCCTAGCACTCTCTCTTTTTTCTCCCCTCTAACTATGCTCTTAATAAAACAAAGGCTTGCTTTTCTCTGAGAATATTACTCAATAAGTTGTTATATTGTTGTTGAGACATAGCATTAATACCTCAAGGTTAAAGTAAAAGGTTTCAATTTTACTTAAGTTATATCTACTAGAGTACAAGATCTTCACCTAGCCAGACACTTACTGTTCTATTGACTACTGCCCTAATACTAGGGTTATACTATTACCCCAAGAAGAGAATTCCTAATCTAAATGCTTTCTTAGGGATATAGATTTTTTTCCTCTATATGTACAGCCCACAATGGGACTTTAGCATAAGGTAAATACTAAAAAGTCATATAAGTAGACTACAAAGCAATACCACCTAGTTGCAAGGTCAGGTCTCAAGTGCAATACCTGGGTTTGGTGCTGTATCTCCATTGACAGTCCCTAATTAACTGTCAAGTCCTCTTAAGCCAAAGTGTTAGTATACAGCCATGAGGACTTAAAGCTTAACCAAGGTAGTTGTTTAGGAAAAACTCAATAGAGTTCTTTGTTGAATTCCTCTAGCTACTTATACAAATGTCTGTTGGTCTGTGCACCTATCTCCCACAATCACATAATCCTTACTAATAACTATATATATCTTATATAATCCTTCCCATGCTATTTATATCTTTCCCACATTATATTCCTGGATATTTCCTATTAGATTAATGAATGTGTGGGAAATAGTTTCTTCTTTAGGAACTGTCTCATAACATAAGAGTTTAGTTATGTATGAAGGTAACTAGTGATTGTGATAACCACCAGTCAAGAGTCAATGAGTAATGAGAATAAAAGAATAAACAAGGCTCAAGGTAAGCAGTATCTAAAAAGTAAGTTCTTTTGTTGTGTGACTCAAGTTGAGTTGATTCAATAGCTAAGTCTTTGAGGGTTACAAAGAAAACTTAATAGGGTTCTCAATCAATTGTACTAGCTACAAGTATATTATTTGCCCTTGTTTATACTGATGCTATTCTACAATGTCTAGTAGGTCACTGGTTCAACTCCTTTGTATGTCATTTGTTATACAAGTCTCTTGTCATGGTTAAGGTAACTTATGATACTCTTAGTATAATATACTCAAGAGATAAAGTAGTGGCTGTGATTACCACTATCAAATATCTTGAATCTTTTTTATTATCAGCACTATTCCTAGATAGTTGATCTTCAATTAAAAAAACCAGTTGATCACTCATATAACTTTCAAGAGTACAAAAACATACTTACAAGATCACTAGCAAAGATTGCCACCTATTGTGACTCTCTAGAACATCATAGATCAGACATACATATCAAATTTGATAGCTCAGGATAATATTAGACTTGAGATAAAACTGAGAAATACTAAAACTCATGAAAACTGTCAAGCCTTGGTCCTCCAGATCCTAGGCTCAACCTCAACCAATCAGGTTATATCACCTCTGTACTAGCCCACTAGAGTAAGAAAAGGGTGTATTAAGGAGGATGACAATGACAAGAGAGAAGGCTTAATTGATAACAAAACTAAGGTTCTACTAGTACTCTATCTAGGTATTCTAGGGGTGATAAGTCATAACAATATAGTTCTTAGTAAGCTGGTAATGGTGTGCCAAGGTTGGTTATGGTGATGAACTGAGGGTATAGCATGTCACAGTGTGTTACAGATGTGACATTATCCTCCCTTTAAGGTCACAAGGGTATGACCTTGTTAAACATTGATTCTAGGCTCAATCTATGTGATTTGCTGCTGCAAACATTAATGATTACAAGACTGTGGAAGGCTTGGGTCTATTTAGGTAGTACTGATGAAAATTGGTTACAAGTTCAGTTATGTTCTTGAGGTCAGTAGCAGTAAGCCAGGAGTATTTCTTTAGTATACCTTCATATCTAGCCTAGTGGATGTAGTATAAGAGTAGTTCTTTCTGTTGTCTATTAAGTTTTGAATCCAGGATCTGGGCCACTTCAAATTTGAGGTAACCTGCAATTTCAATAGGTAGAGGAGGAGTATTGTAGTAGTTTGGAATTCAGCTTGTTGGCACAGACTTCAACTGAGAAATATAAAATACAGAGTAGATCAATCTGAGGTGCTTAGATAGTTTAATTAGGTAAGAGTAGATTCCTGGTTGTCCAGTAATCTTGAACAGTCCTAAATATCTTTCAGATAACTGTTTGGATAGGTAGGTAGTTCTAATAAATTTTGCTAGCACAAGTACTTGATCTCCAATCCTCCAATCTTCATTTCTGGTGCTAGGAGATGGCAGTTATCTCCAGATCTCTGGTAACAAACTTGAGCATCTGTTATTGACTCCTTCAATTTAGTGTGAATCTCCTTCAGATTGGATAAGAAGGGTCTTGCTAAATTGGAACCTGGTTCTCAATCTACCTGTATCTTCAATCTTAGGTGGTATTCTTTGTTTGCAAAAAAAGAGGACATGTTTGTGGTGGATGAGAGTATGTTATTGAAAGTGAATTTCACCAGGGGGAGCAACTTTATCTAGTCTAATTGTTGGTAAGTACAGAATATCCTCAAATACTGCTTAAGTATCTGGTTTGTATATTCAGTCTGGCTGTCTGCATGCAGATGGTATTCCAAGATAAAGTAGAGCTTAATGTCTAATGTGCTGGCCAATGACCTGAAGAATTTAGAAACAAACTCGCTACCTCTGTCTAAGGTGATATAGTTGGGAGTGCTATGTTTTGAGAAGACCTTGCAAATGAAGACTTTTGTTAGTCCTGCTGTATTAATTGTTCTCTTGGTTGGTATAAAGATTGCTTGTTTTGTAAGTCTATCCATGATCACTAATATATCAGTATACCCTTCAGATTCCAGTAGTTGTTTGATGAAGTCCATAGAGATAGACTTCCAGGGTTAAGGGGAAATAGAGAGTTACTTGTAAGGATGATCAGAGTGAAGTGGACTCTAGGAGAATCCTTAGTAATATTACACTCCTAAATAAGTTACAACTCACCTCTAGGAGAATCCTTAGAGATTAGGATAAGGCTCCTGGGGTGTACTTCTACAATATATACTCCTACTACTAAGACATCCCTGATCCTATAGTTCTGTTAGTCAGGATCAGGAGTCTCTGAGTCAAGCTAAAGGGAATTAAATATTACATAGTAATATTTAATTAAGTACAGGGTTACTCCAGACTGTAAGTCTGGTGTTTCAGGGGCGGTGTTGGTAGGGTCCTCTTACACTCACCTCTTTCTTAAGATTGCTATACCTTGAAACAATAGTTCTAGAAAGAAAAATTGCATCAAAGTCTACTTGTTGGATATGTCTAGGGGCCATGGAGTACTTGTGATAGAATTTTGCTACAAGGTCCAGTGCTAAGATGTTAGAAACTGCTTTCCAGGAATTGTACTACTTTCCAAATCCTTTCTATTTTACCAGAAACTGGAATCTTATCCTATGCCAACAGCTATCTAAGATCTCTTCCACTTTCCACTCCTCTTCTCCATCAATGACAACAGGTAGTGGTAGAGGTCTAGGCCTTCTTCTGGAGATCAGGTTATCTGGAGCAGCAAATAGCTTTACTATATTAAATACAGGATGGAGTCTCTTCATCACATATGGTAGCTTGAGGCAATAGATGAGGGGTCCTGCTTGTTATTCCACTATAAAGGGTCCAAGGCAACAATGCAATAGTTTCAGAGATGGGTGTGTGGTCTTGATATTGGTGACATCTAGGAATACTGTCACAAACTTTATTTGGACCATAACTCTGGGAATACTTGACCAATTTCAACAATCTAAATGGCCACTGAAAGCACTTAAGAAGACCTTTCAAATGGTACCAAAAGCATCTCAAGGCAATCAGTATTCACCAAGTTATCA
>Ga0153934_1000496_pt1 | contig 11590 bp, 9 predicted proteins | sample TSNJ018MetaG_FD_104708 | JGI IMG/M metagenome (GOLD analysis project Ga0153934, IMG submission 104708) | Attine ant fungus gardens microbial communities from New Jersey, USA - TSNJ018 MetaG | ecosystem: Host-associated > Fungi > Mycelium > Unclassified | place: USA: New Jersey, Wharton State...
ATCTGTTAGACTTGCCAATCGCACCAACATACCTGTGCCAGTGTCCCGCACTCGGATTGAACATCGGGCCGGGTTAACTTCCTCGTCAGTTTCGTCCCTTCAAGCTGGTCCATGCAAATCAATCGGGACCTCGACTTGTCAAAAGAATACTCCCATCTTGAAGCCATGCAGTCGACTCCGGGTAGTGAATGACTGCAACCCCAGAGAATCATCTCTTACCCATTCTGGGACCCAATTTCGAATGAGTTCGAAGGGCTCGGAAACAAATGCAGAAAAGGCGCAATATCAGCGCGCTAGAATCGATTGTTACGGACGAATCAGGAATGATATGACAGGGGTTGAACCACCCCAATTCCAAACTCAAAGAAGCTTAATTGAATCCAAGAATCGGAGCCCCGGAAAGCTGTGAATCACAATTCCTTTGCATATCTTTCAGGCTCAGTGGTCGTCGGGACAAATTCGGGGTGCCTATATTACTAGTCACAGTAAATGCAGCATCGGTAGATTTTTATTCTCTTCGAACTATAACCCAAAAGACTCCAGGCTTAAGCCTTCTTGACGGTCGGTTGAATACCATGATGGAAATAGGGAAGGCTTGAGACTCAACTTGACACTGAAAGTGTTTAAAACCAACCTTGTATGCTGTCACCAGGTGCGATTGGTTGTCGTCTTCAGGTCAAGTACCTTCATACCTGACTCCATGCGGATGTTCGTAAGTGAAAATTTTCAACTTTATCCTGATCTATGGTACCAGTAGGTGGGCTCGGGACGGAGTAAACTGAATTTTGAAATTTGAAGGTCTTCACAAATTAGTTCCATCCTACGGAACATCTAGTACCTCGGGTCGATAAACCTCGGTCAACTGTGTGTTCGCTGATTTCTTGCTCCGTCACATCTCACGTTATTGATTCTGGAATGTCAATGCAATATCAAAAAGCGACTTCAATCAGAAACAGAACCCTCGAAATTTTGAGACTGAGCAGCTCCATTAGCGTTAGGAATGAGGAGAATACTATCCTATTAATGCTCTGCATTGACCAGTGATATGATCATGGTGTTAGGTGGCGCGATATGGGTGAGTATGAGGTTGGCTACAGATATGTCACCTTTGCTGTTATGGAAGATGCGCGAAATCTAACCAACCATTCGTCTTCTGATGAGTCAAAATTCAGATCCCAGGCCTAAGTGGTGACAAAAACAAAGGTGCTTGATAATGAGGCTTTCAGGCCAATCTAAAATCTTTTTGTGTTCCATCGTGCGGGATACAATCAATTTTGAAGTGAAGGTGTTAATGAAGTGCTCCCTGCATGTTCAGGTAAGAGCTTCGTTGTGGAGTAATTGCATACCTAAGAAATCAGGATCTTCATTGCCTATGGGAACAGTTTGTCCATATGTCCGCTCCTAGGGAACTAGCACGGTCGTACCCTTGTCAAAGTCTGTTGTGTTGGAATATCAAGCCGACGTCGTGATCCGGCTGAAGGTTCAAGAACCTTCTAGAACTCTTCCTTAGTATATAAGCTTGGTGGTTCGTTGTATGTACTCACTGGTTTGCAAAGGAATAAACTCTTCTCTTTTATTCCAAGCCAAACCAACCAACCTGCAACTCCGTTTTGACGACATGTTGGGTCATACGAGACACATGGAATCAATCCAGTAAGGTCCGAAGATCAGTCAGAATCAATAAGATCATGAAACCGATTGATGATAATAGGAGGAGTGAGCCAAGCCGCGAACTACCCTAACCTATTCAATGCCTTGCAAGCTCTTGTGACATGGAATCTAGAGGAAATTTGCCAATAGGACAGCGACTAGAACGCATTTCCGTTCACCTCTCGATCCATGACAAAGCATCCATGGCCTAGACTTATCGTTGACTGCGACTGAGGGTCTACTATTATATTAGATTCGCAGATCGGCCTCCAATCCGTTTGACCCTGCAATCGAACGTCCTCGCCCTGTATACTTTGATTCTACATCCCTTTTTTAATATTATTCAGTTCTTTAGATGTGCGTCTCATTCATTTTCCGAATGAGTGAGATATGGGATCATCCGAGATCTGTATTTAGAATCAGTGATTCTTACATATTGTGCGCCACAAGAGATGACTTGGTGCTAAATGTAAACCTCACTAGAATCGCCGTTAGTCAAAGTTCGCTAGTCAAAATTGGACATAACCACCAGTTGTATATCAATATCATGTCATCAGAGCAGGCATCTAATTAGCCTCCGTCAGGTGGCAAACATACTTTTGGTATGTGTCTAGATCCTTACCCATCTTCATCGTTCCCTCAATAGGTAACTAAGGGATCTACACGGTATTGCAAATACGCATCGACAAATAGGTGTCCGTTACTAATTGTGGACTAACAAGATTTTTCAAAGTAATCCATCTTTGACAAATGGGCCCTGATATATCTCAGGAGTTCAAGACATCACCAACGACTTTTGAATGATTGAGATCCCATAATATCTAATCATATACTGCTATCAGAATCCCAATCTACTCACCTCTCACCACTTGAGTCATTGGGATGGGGACGTTGCATTTTTCGTGCCTATCCGGCGGAGTATCGGCTTCACCATACCTCAAGTTTGTATATTGTGCTACTAGTTGTAGTGCATTTGTGAATAGAAAGGGGGACAATTATCCCTCCGAATGTTGAAATGCAGTTCGGCAGGAGGGTAGATGCCACCTAATCTCTGAGGATTACTCTCAAAATCTGAAATGAATCCTGTCACAACGATGAGCGATAGAACGATTGATAGAATGGTTAAACCATGTCATTTTTGAGCGGATACGGTGGTAATCCCCACTGCTCCGGTACAAAATCCTCAAGGCTTTTCAAGGTCTGGTCGGCTCTCTCTTCCCCTGAATAACCGATATCCAAGAGATTTTGATCAGGAACCCACACGACTTTAAGAGTTCAGCACCTCAGAAGTGTCTTTAAATTACTTGATACGAACCCGACATTCCCGCTCTTTTCCCTGCCTGCAATCCGAGCACGGCATCCTCGAAGACAAGCCCTTTGCCCCTTTCCATCCTTTGCTTATCCGTGATTGGGACATTGACTGAACCAACATCTCGGTAAAGGAGCTCTTTCGCGGCAGCAATGAAAATATCGGGCGCAGGTTTCCCCCTGATGTTGTAATGAGTGTCATCACCACATATCACTTTACCCTCGAAACAACTAAAAGTTGTTTGAAGATGGGCTGTTTTTAATTCATAGTTTCGTCTTCGGGATCCTGTAGCGACTGCAATGGGGATACCATGAGCCCTTAAATGTTGGACCAGCTTGTAGACTCCAGGTAATAGTTGGACTGAGGGCCATCGTTCATCTTGGAGTCGATTCCGTTGTGATCGATAATCTTCAAGAGTCAACTCTATGTCAGGAAAGAATGATAGTAAGTATTCTGCAGCTTGGCGTTCAGCTATACGAGAAAGTAATGATAGGTCAGTAGAGAAGCCCGTGTAATGCCCAAAACTCATCTTACGTTTACCCATACATCCAGCTTTGATTACCCAAGTCATTTCTTTTCCATGTTTACCAAGAATTTCATCTTTTCAAGAATTAGTCTGTAACTTCGGGAGCACAACGCGAGACTGACTCGTCACGTCGGTGTAGATTTTCTCTGAGTCTATCATCAAGCCTGGTGTTGCCAATGAGAATACGGATCGGAAAGCACAGCAATAGTAGCAGCTTGCCATCCATGTCGAAGAGAACATACTCAATTTTTTGGGAAAACCCAGTGGTATCGGCCATGTAAGGAGGATATGGTTAGAATGCTATAACAATATCCTTACTCGTTTGATCACGCATCAGTTACCTCACACTATTGTACGGCCAGAACCTCGGCAAACATAGGGGGTCTATGACATCTTCAATGATTATGCTATGTATGGCACGCGTGGTAGACATAAAGCTGCTTTCATTTCACAGATGGGATCCACCAGGGCCATGGGTCCGTGTTAATTATGTCAGCACCAACACTTGAATAAGCCCAGAATGCATTTATTAGAACCGTTATCAGAACGAACCTTGGGACCCAGTGCCTGCAAAATCAGCTGCAATTGCTTCTCGAGCCTTGCCAGGGGATTGAGCCAATCATGGCTCGAAGCTTACTCCCAAGGTCGAGGACAAAGCGGGAGCCCAGCGGGCTAATATAAGTGTTTGTGCTGACATAATTAACACGGACCAGTGGCCCTGATGGATTCACAGATAGTTCTATGTCACTTCTCCGTCGGTCAATCCGTTTGTTCATCTTTATCTGTGTAATCTTCGGCCTTTCATGGACTTTTGGTTTGTCTTGGGAGCTCCCAGAGTTTAGGAAGGACCCAGCTATCTTCACCTCATCACGCGCTAAACTAGCGGCGGCCTTCCGCTCAAGGAAGCAGTCCAACGTGGCTGAGATATATGGGTTACTCCATCTCGTTACTGCTGATTCGGATGAGTACCAACATGTGTTGACCAACAATATGGAACTGGATCCGACCAAACGTATCAGTTTAAATGACTATACCACTGGAAACGAAGACCTGAATTGGACTGCAGAGATGGAAAGGCTGGATAAGGAATTCCCTCTCGTTGTGTTCAGCAAGGTATGCTTTTGACTCGGAAGAGCACAAATTTTCTTGATCAGTCCAGAATTGATACCACCTGCAATAGACCTTTTGTCCGTGTGTCGCTTTCCCCAGATTCGTGGGCTCGCTTCGATACTCACACCTTCTAATTTCTCAGTTATTCCAGACAAGCTAAAAATCTCCTTTCATCATACGAGCTACAACCCCAAGCCAAAGTAATCGAAGTCGATCTGCGAGGCAAGTCACTTGCTTCTTATCTCATCCCGATGCTGTGCAATCTGAGTATAACCAATAGATGACTCTGCAGCACTCAAAGCCATTCTCACTCGCCTTACTCAGCACTCCACATTTCCCAACGTTCTCCTTCGTGGAAAATCACTTGGGGGGTGGGACGAGCTACGTGCATTACATAGTACTAATTCACTCAGAACGGTATTAGCAGAAGGCAGAGTCCTTGTGAAAAACAGAAAATTTCATTGAATGTCACACTTCCATGTATTTTTGTATGATATTTCAAGGTGTCGCATCATGAATATCTCTTACATCATGAAGTCCAACAGCTAGTAATCAAGAACCATTATTCTGTCACCGCCGTTGTTTCCGCTTCAATCATTGACTCCAGATTCAGACACCGATCATAAGCACTATCCATCATCAGCTTTCGTGTAAATAACGTGCCAGGAAGCTGAAGTATACCTGAGAATACCATTCATTCAAGGCTTGGCAGGTATAAGGAGCAGCGCAGACGGTAGGCCCCACCCACCCCACTCTAAATTATAGTGAGTTAGTATCTCCCGAAATCGAGTTACAAGGATGTTTCGCACCCGCCACACTGGCCCCAGTGCGTCTGAGTTGCCCCATTGGCGGGAGCTGTAGTGGTGGTTTGGGGTGGAGTGGTGGTGTCGGGAGGAGGACTGCTGCCACCAGTGATACCGAACCAATTAAGAACATCATTGGCTTGAATCGGGATATTGTGGTCTACGTTAGCAGCACTGATAGCCTGAAAATCGGGTCCGTAGGTTGATCGGGTCCAACCAGACAAGGGTGAGTTCTGTTGAATCGATGTGGGAGTCTGACTATAGCCGAAGACGTTAGTCCATTGCTTGACACCTTCACCGAAGTTATGATAATTGAGGGTAGTATCCCTCCAGAATCAGTGTCAGTATCGATTGGAGGGATGGTGGGGCTCCACGTACAAAGTACCTTGCCAGATTTGCATCTTCGGTCGAGCACCGGTGTAGCCTGGGTAGCCGGTACGTACGAGGTCACCCTAGAAGTGAAGCAATGATTGATTTGGATACTGATTTAGCTATGAAAGGGTGGCCGCACTTACCCACTGTTGGGCAGTCATCGTGATCTGGCCGGTAGCACAAGGGGTGTTCCACATGTCGGGACCCGCAAAGCAGCCATAAGGAACGCCAGCAAATGCAGAACCGGCCATGAACAAGTCTGGGTAAGCGCCAGCCAGGACGTTTGTCATCATAGCTCCAGAAGAGAGCCCAGTCATGTAAACGCGAGACGCATCAACACCCCAACTTGAGATAGCGAAGCGTACCATGTTTGCGATGGCGATCGAGTCACCACCACCATTGTGGGTGAGGGTGGCGGTGGTGTGAACATCCCAACATCCCCCGGAGTCGGGGGCATTGGGATAAATGACAATGTACTTATATGTGTCAGCTAGGTTGGCATACTGGGTGCCAGTGAAGAAAGCCTGGGCAGTGCCTGAACAATAATGTATGGCAACGATGACAGCTGGATTTGCTGGGAGGTTCAGGGGCTTGTAGTAGTAGAACCCAACATTGGTGGGGTTTGATCCCCAATTACCGGTCTGTTGTTGAAGAGTAGATTGAGCAGCATTAGCACCCAACGCGGTGGCTAACACAAGCAGGGCTTTTGAGAGCGAAGAAAACATACCAGAGGTTGTTAAGGTTAAGAATGGATCCAGTAAGTTGCCTTTTATGAGTCCTGAATTGTCGTTCCATCATATACGATGTGCAAACCTCGTGAGCTGCTTTCGCCGGGGTTGGTGCGTCGGAAAATTGCACAATCAGAATTTTGATGAAACGTGTTACTCTAAGAGGAAGTCTAGGGAAATTCCTTTGTCGGAGAGAACAACACATCATCTTCAAGGAAATGGAGCATACAGCGCACAGAGACAGCATTGGTCGCCCGCGCCAGAGAGTAAGAAACCCAATGAACAGTTCATGATCACTGGTAATTCAGGTTATGTCCGATGTCCGATGATCTTTCGACAAAATGCCGGAGTAAACTATCCGGGTGGATGTCAACTTCTTTTTCGGAACATAAGCACAAGGAAGCTGGAAAGAACAAAGATGAAGCATCTCAATATAGAGAAGTCGAAACACTGGTTGACCGAAAGGAGATATCCTGTTTCTGTCGAGGCTGGATTATCATTGAAAGGACTTCAGTGCTTCCATCATATTGGAGTGAACAAAGAAATAGAATTCAGTCTGGAGTTCACGGCTTGTTTGGACACCGTAAAGTAGAGGATTTGCTTTACACACATCGTTTTGGAGGGCAACTTGCCAATATAGCGCAACACTTAGCCTCATATAACCAGTACTGAGTTTCCTGTCAGAGTTGCCTATCTTTTCAATATACCCAGACGATCTTCGAGGGATATATCTGGAAAATTATATGAGGAGAAGATGAAGCCCCCCATTTCGTAAAATCGTTGGAAGGTAAGTGACAGTGGTTCTTCAAGCCATTTATCTGATAAGTCTGCTGCTATACACCTCTTCTAGTTGTCTTGTAAAACGGGTTAATGGATCCCAAGCATGATGAGACAGACATCATAAATATGGTCTGTGATCTACTGAGGTTTAAGAGTGCTTTGCTGAGTCATATTAATTAACCAGGCTTCCTGACGTACTTTGGGGTAGTAGTATACTCCCGAGCTTAGTTTTCAAATCATTCCACTAGAACACAGGGAATACTATTTGGTAGAGCAGGGACCCGAGTCAACGACAGCACATGATTTATGGCTAGGACGCTGGAGTCTCTAGACCTATATTTCCGCACTAATTTTTGTGAGACATGTTAATGTCTGTGATTTGACGTATGAGAACCATTTTAGTGTATCGTAGTGTTAACAAGTCAATTTCGATTTGTCGCATTTGCTCATTCATGAACGCATGCACATCAGCGGATCAAATTGATACATTCCGCTACCCTACATTTCTTTGAAATACTTCCTCGTTAACCGGGAATTAATATTTCACGTATATCTATTTCTCCCCTCGTTCATCTACCCTGTGGTGAGATAGCTAGTGTTTTTAAATTCAATCCCATGACACATGTGTTCATTCAACAAATCATAGTGATGTCTCGAGTTCTCAGACATCATGCTAAGTGGTCCTTCTCGATCGATGGCACTATATTGCCCCAATTTTGACATACATTTGGCGTGCAATGTATGGGCACACTCTATGTCAGTGGACAGCTATCAATCTTGTAGCAAAGTTTCTTTGGAATATTGACTGGGTTCTCCATAATTTAAACGACATCATCAGGGTCACTAACTTATAAAAATTCATAAAACCAGCTAACATACTATTTTTGAAGAAGGATGCATCAAGCGTAGGAACTTCTCAGATCCGCCTAAGGACCTGGGTGTATAATGGTTGCGCGCGAGATGACATTGACAGGAGTATTATGAACAATTTCTGTCGCACATCAACAGACGAAACAAAGACATGAATACAAAGGTAAAAAAACGTGATGAATTGATGAAGCGAAGTAGGGACCATAATATATTGATCAACCGGACCCTGTTCATTATTGTGTTCTTTACTCTCGTTCGTTACTAATGTCTATCCTTCAAGTCCCTGGCCATATTTCTCGCAAAGAACACCTACCCCTCCACAAATCAAGCAGACCATTTCACCAGTCCCCATTTATTGTCCTGCTCCGAAAGCCAAGGCAGCAGGCAACATTTATCGCCGCCCTAGCCATCCTCCTCCTCACTGTCTATATTTCTTTGCTGCATCACTGGGCTGGCCCCGGCTCACAGATTCTGCCAGATCCAGAGAGTACAAGATCAAATCAGATATCCTTAATTCTTCAGTCCATCCACAAACATGGCACGTCTCGAATGACAAAAACAGCTGCTGATCAAGTTCATCTGACCAAAAAGGAGGAGCTTGCTGCAGTATCTAGTTTCCTGGCAAGTTTATCAAGCCGGAACCACATTCCTCTCTTTGTCGATCCGTCCAGCCCCATCGATCCTCAACTGATACTCGACTTCGACACCAGGGCTCCATGGGCTGCAAAGGAGGTGCAGGCGATGGTTGATGATGTCTGGTCAAGGAATCCGGTTTTTCTCTACTCCAAGGTTTGCGTATTGCCGGCCCGATGCAAATCAGTTGACTGACTTCTAAACCTTCAAATAGCATTATTCTTCAGCTTCGCGTGATGTAAAAGCGATCCTAGATAAATTACACCTCAAACCATCACCGACTATTATCGACGTTGATACTCGGGATGATGCTAATGTCCTCATCCCGATGCTTCAGCGCCTCACGTCGGTTCCCGATTTTCCAATTCTAATCGTCGCTGGAGAGGTCATTGGCAGCACCCAGGACGTTCATCGGTTGAACGATGATGACACATTGCGCAAGATGATCATACACTCAGGTGCATCAATTGGTGTTGGGAAGAGGAGGAAACACAAACACTAAGCCGCAACCTATTGCTTATGCCTTCACTTATGGCGCGGTTCATTGATTTGATACCGTTATAAATTTTACGGACTATTAATATTAACTCTCTGATTCAATTCCCAGACATGTGTCTGTTTTGCGAGAAATAATTCATCAAAAGATCTCTCGTACTGTCTCCGTCCACCATCTTTCATGTAGTCAGTCAGTTATTGACGAAATATCGGACTCAAGTTAAGCCTCCTTATGATATCAGGTTACCGTATGAGAGTCAATCGAGCGGTGTGGTCATTTCCTTGTTAATCATTCTTTGGATTACGATTCAGGTGATGGATTTCCGTGATAAAAGGTAGCAGAGAAGGCCTAAAGATCATGTGAACGTGAGAAGATCCTTGACTTTGGGCCGAGGTGTACGAGAAACCGCGTAAGTCTTGAACCACCATTTGGTCTAGTTTTCCCCGCAGCTCCGTGAGGGGGAGGAAATGAAGGCAAGTATCGCACAGAGAGCCCTACACTCTCATATTTGCTTCCTTTCAACAGGTAGATCTCGCCTTGTCGCACCATTAATCGACTAGACCAGCTTCATATCTAACTCTGTCACATAAGCTGCCAGCATGCCTGCTAGCACCCCACCTGCTGTTGTCCCGCCATCAGCAACATCCAATCAGTTTCGGTCATTGTGACCTCGAAACTGGAGCTCACATCATGAACAGCTGCAGCTGTTTCATGTATAAACCTGAAAATGGAATGATCAATTTTGCCTCTTTTCTATCTGACAATCCTTCAGTGATTGCTTGAACTAAATAACTTAGTTGGCATTAACCCGTTTACTCACAATTCCTTCCTCCTTTTTATTTTCTTCTCGTTTGTTTTCCCTATATGATTCAGATTAGTTGCAAGCAATCTGACCTTCACTTGTGTTTGTGTAGATAGGATGTATTTTTGTACGCTACCGCGAACTATCGAGCACTGCATTATAAATTTATTGGATAGAAAAAATGATAATTCAGTCGTTCACATGGTTTGCTTTTGTCCAAGATATGAATCTAGGGTTCAACAGAGAACACTGTCATAATGAATATGGCTAGTGTGATCATGCATAAGATCCACAAAGAATAGTCACGAGGAGAGACCATCCAATATATGCTATGTCCTGATGGTCGTGTGTTTACCAAATCCAAGTCGACGGAGACGGAATTTATTCTAGTTGATTTTGATTGGATTTATTAATAGAACCCTCTTCGTAAATCACGCATCACGTCGTCAGTCGCAGAACATTCTTTTTGCGATCTTCAAGGCCGTATTAACGATGGACGAGCATTGTGCCCGCATTGCGCATATAGGAAACATACCATTTGTTGCTTCCGGTTTCTGGAAACCCGCCTGAAGGGACATCAGCAAGTGGATACCCTCACCGCTCTGTAGCTACATCACATCAATCCATCACCACGAAGCTAGTTTGAAATACAAGTGCGTAGGAACATAGATCTGCTATTTTAGGGACCCTGTATTTATTCTCATGCGAGATACACGTGGGATATGTGCCGGAACCGCTACCTGAGGTCCAATTCTGGACGGGCTCGTTCTCATGGGAGGTGTTAAAGTTCATGCGGAGAAACGGAAGGTTATATGTAATAAGTCTCCTCAAGCATTTGACGTGCGTGGGACAAATGTTATCGCAGATGGATCTTCTATATGAACGATGGTATGTTGTAGATCAAGGGGTTCATCAGAAAGCTATGTATTACTTGGATCTGATCGGGTAGAACTGGATACCTCTGGTCCTCACTGACGCTATGCAGAATTGCCTCCATTCCGGTGTATAACGTACCTGGAGTCTTCGAGCCGCTGGTTGGAAATATGCCTTAGCCTTCAATGTCCCGTGTATACAGGTTGTTCAAATTTCGTCTATGACAAACTCAAGAATTTGCCGAGTTCTTTATCAGTTTAAGGGCGTTAGCGAAAATATTCGTTGCGGTGTTATCCGGGGGTTTCCGATGCCGCATTAAACTATTGGATTACCTCACTAGTTTTCTGTTCGCTTTCTGTTGGTATCAATTGAATGTGAAACACTTTTTGCAGATACATGGGGTCATGTGTATACAAAAATATTCATCATAGCTGTCATATTGGATTCAAGCCACTGTCAGAGGACATCGTGGCGCACAGTGGCGCGCAAAAGAATGATAGGGTAACACGGACTATTTCCAATTAAAAACCTCTGATCTGCCGCGAATCATGTATCTTGTTACTCCTTATGAAGGTCTCAACTAGATTAAAGCTCGAAGCGACTCGGTGACCAGTCCAGCCAATGATTATAGAAATGGG
>Ga0153934_1000501_pt1:2500-11559 | contig 11559 bp, 10 predicted proteins | sample TSNJ018MetaG_FD_104708 | JGI IMG/M metagenome (GOLD analysis project Ga0153934, IMG submission 104708) | Attine ant fungus gardens microbial communities from New Jersey, USA - TSNJ018 MetaG | ecosystem: Host-associated > Fungi > Mycelium > Unclassified | place: USA: New Jersey...
ATGTCGAGTAGACCTTGTTGTTGCGAGAATTCTGAATGAATGAGTTGTAGGGAGGGACTTATGTCACCACAAACAGAGACTAAAGCAAGTGTTGGATTCAAAGCTGGTGTTAAAGATTCTAAATTGACTTATTATACTCCTGACTATGAAACCAAAGATACTGATTTCTTGGTAGCGTTCCGAGTAACTCCTCAACCTGGAGTTCCGCCTGAGGAAGCAGGGGCAGCAGTAGCTACTGAATCTTCTACTGGTACATGGACAACTGTGCGGACCGATGGGCTTACTAGTCTTGATCGTTACAAAGGACGATGCTACCACATCGAGCCTGTTGCTGGAGAAGAAAAGAAATTGATTGCTTATGTAGCTTACCCCTTAGACCTTTTTGAAGAAGGTTCTGTTACGGAAATGTTTACTTCCATTGTGGGTAATGTATTTGGATTCAAGGCCCTGCGCGCTCTATGTATTGAAGACGAACCGAACTACTCTACGCATAGCCGAACACATGTACGATCGATCAAGTGTTGGGCTCTGCTTTTGCCATTGCTGGTCATTTTTGAAGTTGGTCTCGCATAATCGGCTCCACGAAAGCCACAGCCAGAACGTCCTTCTTCAAACCGTACTAGAAAAGAAGAAGCACAACTGCTCACTAGGAGAATTCATAGTCAATCCTGACATCAAATGAAAGAGCGGAGCCCCTATTATGTAAACGTAAGCGCTTCGCTTCTACCATATTTCCTCGCCCTTGCTATCAAAAAAAGAGTCAATAATAGGCATTACCTTGAGTTGTCTTTCTTTATAGTAGCTCCTGTGAGTCCGAAAACTAGCTGCCTATGAGCTATCGAGACACTGGGAATGTGTATCCCTATTAGTGCCCCATCAGGTTCAAACTTTGACCTTCCCTCTTCGGCGACAGACAACCAAAGCCCGAGTAAGGGTACTAGGAGGAGGGAAGCCGGCCATCCGCCTCCTTCCTTTAGATTACTAGGTCTGTGAACTGAGTCATCGGATGCAAAAGGCGCATAGCCGACATCAACGTGAAGTGCAGCCCAACAATTTGAAGGTCTAGTGCTAGACCCTGACCGGCGCGACGATCAAATGCTTTCATATGTAAGCTGGCTTCGATAGAAAGGAAAGGGTGTTAATCCGCACGGGACGGGGTAGGCCGAGGGTTAGAAGGCCGCCTGGAAGCCTTATCCAAGAAGTTGCCTTTCTTAACCCGTCGTACCCCTGCGCGATGGCGTCATAAGAGGCGTGGGCTGCTTCACCAGCGTGAAAGAGAGGGCCGGCTGGGAAAGAGAGAGAACCGGGCCGACCGCAAGACTTCATAGTTTGTGGCCAAGGAGGTGGCTGACTTATGAGCAAAAAGCTCGTCCCCTCGCTATCGGACCAGTAAGGGACTGTTTGTTGGATTATTGAAGTGGACTACTCAGTCCACGACAAAAAGGCAAGAATCGCCAACTCTTTCTTTGCTTTCGTATATAAAATTTCATACTACACTCGCTTGTTCGTAAACGTCATTCCTTCCCTTGAAAAGAGGAAGCTTGCTTACTCTGTTTGTTATATATTCATTTCTTTTCAACCCCCTCACTTTCATATGTTTGGTTCTACCATGATACTTGGGGTCCTTGGCATAAGCCAAGTCAGCCATACTGTTACAATAAATTGTCACGGGGTCTGAGGCATGAGTGAGAATACCTAGACGCTGCAAGAACCTCCTCAACCAAACAGCTTCCTGTACCGATGCTGAACATGCTATGTATTCAGCCTCCATGGTGGACAGGGCTGCACAAGTTTGCTTCTTACTGCTCCAAGATAGGGGGCCATGAGCATAAAGGCATACCCTTTTGTCGATTTGCGCCTAGTAGGTTAGAGTGATGCTGATTGGGGAGACCTTTTAGGACCGCTAGCTATGAGTCAGTCGGGGTAGTCAGTCTCTTCAGTTCCATTGAAGGTAAAGATGGGATCATTTGTATGCGCAGGAGAGAGGGTCGAGCGCTAATTCCTGATTGAAGGGCTGAGAATGAGCACAAGGCTTTGAAGACCTTTTCAGTAAAGCGGACGGGAAAAAGAACGACGGAGTGACGTTGACTAAAGACGAGATTTCGCTTAAAGTATACATAAGCGGGCCAACGGACTGCAACGGTAAGTATGGCATGGCAGGCTAACCGCTGGGAGAACGGTTAGTGTACCAACAATTGAGGAAGGCGGGTGGCATAAAAGATAGGTAGGATAATGAATGCTCGGATGCTATGCCGCTTGATTAAGGGCTTCCAGCTTCCAACGACTCTTGTATGAGGATTCCATTTTTGTGTAAACGCAATCTCATTCTCAACTTCCTTTGCCCCACTAAGCATCTTTTTAGTCAAGCTTCCTTTCCACAAAGAAAGAAAGACCGCCTTCCTTCCAGGATTGCTGCTCATAAAGGGCTGAATGGCCGATTCATTCCTGCTTATAAGCTTCGGACAGCTGGAAATAAGGAGATTCTTTCTTCTTGGGATGACGAATGAAGGAAGCTTTTTATTTAAGCCATTTGCGCATTAAGGGGAGTGGAACCGATGGGATTTATCGAATGGTAATGAAGCTTGCCATTCTGTCTATTTGGCTGAAGCCGACTCTGGGCGTTCAACGCGTTGTTTCCAATCATACTTTTCTTTTTTCCCCTACTGATAAGGTTCCAAAGAATGGAGTCCCTGTCTTGAATGTTTTCTAGTGAGTGCGCATTAGCCACCGTGACTTTCAAGCTTCATCAATCGCCGCGAACAATCGCGCAGGCGGACCAGTATCTCGACTGGCCAGTATAGCAGATTAGGATTCCACCACCCTTATCTGCACCTCTATCCAGAAGGCTAAAGCCCCCTTGCTTGCAGGTCAGGAAAAGACTTGAACCTCACCATCTCACTCTGAATCCGCAGAAGAGTATACCATATCGAACGAAGAAAAAGCATACCGAATAAATATAAGCAAAGACATAACAATAACCAAGGGTGATGAAGGGTGAATAGGTTTGTTTCGAATTCGAATAGGGCAAGGTACGTTTTCCCAAATGTTGATGGCTTGGAGTTCCCTATCTTTGAAGAGAAGGAGAGGTATGGGGATTTTTTATATAGAGAAGAGAGGACCTACCTGGGGTAGGTGCCCGAACACGATTTCTATCTTTCTACCGGGGCCCTCTCTTTTGGAATTTCAAAAAAAGAACCAAGAACTGATAGAATTGTTGATGTCACCGCACGGAGAAAGAAGAGTGGAATTAATGATTTTCAAAAGGGGGCTAGGTCTAGCCAAGGATTGAGTCCTTTTCTTTTGGATCTGCTACTCGACCCGTATTCTGTTACAGGTTTGCCTAGCGCTTCCATCGAAAGCTTATACCTGTTGACTTTGAAGCCAATTGCCATCCTCCCGCATCCCGTTCTTCGATTTCTGATTCATATGCATCTCTTCACTGACCAAGCAAGGGTGGAAGTTGTGTAGTCGGGAATAGAGTTGCCGGTAACCTTTGGCTAATAGCTAGCCTAAGACAAGAGGCTATAAAGCAGAGCTAGCGAAGGGGGACCAAAAGCAGGAGCTTTCGGCGGGAAGGAACCCGAGGGTAGGTGGTTTGCTCATAAGTCTGTTTCCTGGTTCAAGCTTATGTGACCAAGAAAGAAAGATATTTCTTTTGACTAAGCCTACTTCTATCTCTTATATAATAAAAGCTAATATCGATTCGATATCTATACCACATTTTATAATAAACTTGAATATCAGCTCTTGTTGCGCAAGTTTAGCTTCAAAGCCTACGTGCAGTAGGAGCATAGGTAGTTTACTCCGGCTAGACAGTAAGTTCAGGAGGTGAAGTTGAATCCGTGGAGCTAGTTTCATCAGAAGCAAGGAGGGCAGCCGCAACAGAGGCAAGTACGGCAGCCGCTGTGGATTATGAAGATTCTGAATCTCCTCGTTTACCGGGAGAAGCATCTGGGCGAGTTGACGACTATGAAGCAGCATCCTCTGTTGATTTAACAAAGCCGGTACTGTAGTTTGTTGCAAGAGTAGCTTGGCTACTTGACCGAGAAGGTGGCTCCATACCGGGGAATTGGGATTCTAAATGGGAGGAATGGTTTTTTATAAACGAGTATGCTGACTAAAAGGTCATAAAACCCACCTGACTTGCCGGCTATGGTGGTGGTGAGTCTCGGGAAGACCTGAGGACATGACTCATTTTAGGGAGAATTCGATTTGACCTATTTGAGAGAGGAATTGAATTTCCTCACAATATCCTTGGGACGTTGAAACCAGACTTCAACATTGGTTAGCTGAGGTATTTGAGCAACATACTGGCGAGGATTTACCTGTCTAACAGACAATTGACAATCCTTGAGCAAATTGAGGGTGTCTTCAGCCATGCGACCTTTACTAGGCAAGCCGAGACGAATCTCATTCCTCTCAACGACCCTGCCGTCGGTTTTGCCATCAACCACCGCCGTCTGCTGTGCTTCTCGTTACTTATAATTGACTTTTGACTTGGAATTTGGCCTCATAGAGCTGTTTATTTCATGTCTGTTTAGATCTCTCCTTTCAATCCGCATGCCTTCCACCGGGATGATCAAAATAACCTAATAAATGAGGATGTGATATCGTATCCCGAGATTGAAGAGATTCCGCAGAGCGGTCGATTGACGATAGAGAAAGGTTGACGTCCACTGATGAAAGGTACCCTGACGATAGATCCTATGACACATGGATCTCCCCCCCAATCAACATTTTGAACCGCTACGCTACCTTTTATTAAATAGAAACCTCGCTTCTTTCGTTCCATCTATGATGTCTCCTTGAAGTCAGTATCGACGCTTGACGCTACGAATTTCATAGTCTTTGAGAATTGACTTTGTTTGTTCAAACTTTGATAACCTAACCCTCGTTCGATAGAGCTAACCAACCTTCCCTAAAAGTGGAGGTAGTTAACGAATAGGCAGGCTACGGCTGTAGCTGCAACGAGTAATGAATTCTCGGAAGCTCTTTCTTAATCTTCTCGAAAGTGGTTCCTTATTCTCGGCACCTATCAAAGTCATGTAATCCCTGTTTACTTGTTATCGAAGCAGCACCCTTTTTGAAATTCGATGCGGCAACTTTCAGCTCAGAGAATTGACTTCTTCGGTCGTTCAGAGATGTAGGGGTTGCCGCTACTATGCGGTGGGTTCGACTCCCCCAACGAGATATGTCAAAAATTGCGTATAGTATAGTATAGTATAGAAAAGAAATTAGGGCTGGCCAGAATCTCTAAAAGAAGCCGCCCTTCTTCCTTTAATGAAATAGATCGGTCTTCCCGCTTCCTCCGTACAAGATTCCCGTCCTCGCTTCTTCCGTGGGTGGGTATAGCGCTTTCCTTCCTCTAGTTCGAGAGTTGCAGAGCAAGAAAGGGGCTTCCATTAGCATTAGTAGTTGTAGTTGGCACTCATCCCGCTCTTGCTTCCTCGAGCATCGATGAAGCAAGGAGTTCATCGATTGAAGTATTTAAGTATGAGTGAAGTTCCTGTTCTGTTTCGTATCAAGTAGGGATCCTCTGTTTAGCTCATCGATGGCTTTAATCGGTCGAGCTGTCATCCGGGATATGCCCCTAGTTTGGTGAATCTCTCCCGTGCGTCTTCGCTAGGGCAGAGCGCTCATTCCTTTTTTGAAAGACTTCCCGGGGAATCTCTCGCTCGTATAGCCAACAAGATTGACTAGACTACACTCGGACCTCGACAACACTTCCATCTGCACTCCAAACAACCTCAATCAAGACAACAGAAAGCAAACCCTCTATTCGAAAAAGATTACTAAATCAAGGAAGAGGAACATCGTACTCGTTAACCAATAGAAATGGTGTATTATACAAGGGCAGTGCCAGACTCAAGAAGATTGCCCCGATCATTATCGACATGGATACCGCTCCTTGATGGGACCTGATCTCTAAAGGATCGAAATGTTAGGATGGTATATTAGGGTGAAAGTCTTTAAGGTTGCTAATAAGATTGGGAACGCCGTTTTCACAAAATAGGCAAGGCATAGGCAGTCCCAACTGCACATTTGAATGTGGTGGGCAAGGCTGAGGACGTAGGAGATTCAGATGATTTACCGAACAATCTAATTATTAAAAAGAAGTATATGGGGTACAAGGCTCCACCAAATCCCAAGATTAGGCATAAAAAGAGTACAAACCTGATGTCGGTGATATAGGAGTAGTTGATCGCATCGAGTAGAGAAAAGGATGGAATTCGAGAGGACCCTTTAAGAGAATCTTGTAACCCTATAATACGATCCGGAGATTGAATAAAGGTTGCCTTAGATGGGAAATACTATGCATCATAAAAGGTGTGAAAAAAGCGGTTTGGTTCGGCAATCTCTTACTATCAATCTTAAGAGGAGTCCAGCTTTCTTTTGCAATCCAATTCAATACCCCAAAACCACATAAACTAGAAGTTCCACTATCCGTTCTAGCACGAGCACGATCGAGCTTCTCTTGCCATGAAAGACGCACCGATTTCTTGTCACTAAATATTTGGAATGTGGGAATCATAACACAAATATCTCCTTGATTGTGACTCTTTATATCACTCTCAAAAGGAAGAGGTGATACCTCTTAGGATATACCTTTCGGTTTTGTACCGACAACAACAGAGTGGGATTGCGGAAAAAGGAATCAATCAGACGTTATTACTAGCGGCTCCTTTTTGCGCTGATGAGGCGCGTGGGCCACGTCTTTGGAATGGAGGTTTCCCCCCCTCCACTCCATACATATAGCCCGGCTCAATTCCTCGTCCAGTTAGCGTTGTCTCTTGCTTGTTCCTTCCGGGACGAGAGGACTGGGGATGAAAGAATCCATATTTTATACTTATAAACAAAGAAGATCGGGTGGGACAATGACTGGCCTTTAGTTCATTCGATCAATGACGAGCAGAGGAAGCGTAAGCTCCCAAACCTTTCCTTTTCTGATGATCACTGTGATGAACGAACATCGGTGCAGGCTCAAGTAGTGAAGTAAATTTCGTATCCGGGTGTCAGTATGAAAGATGGAAAAAATCCTCGTGGTGAGGAGGCAGCTTAGTCTCTGTAGTTCATCTATCTCTTTTGGCACAGAACTGTAAATCTTTCTTTCTCTGCTTAGACCCAAACCAGTCAGCTACTGGAGAGAGGCAGGATGAATCAACACCTCCTACTGATGTGGATCTACTAACCAATGCAACCGGGAAACCTTCTCTCAAAAGCTCTGAACTGGCATCCGAAGCTAGGAGGGAATGTCGGTACTCTGCCTTGTATTGCCCTTACTTAGTCTTCCAAGTCAAGGTCCACAACTGACAGCTTTCGTTGGCCGTCCAAAAGCCAAAAGGAGAAAGCGAAATCAACTTCAAGCTATGGGTGAGGTTGTCGAATAAGATCCTGCGTCATTGGCTAAGCGAACCATACTTCGGATATCGCTCGGAGCAAGGCCAGTCGCTGGATTAAGACTAAGAAACCGACCATTCCTTATCAAAAGGCCCAGCAAGAGACGTCACTACGTACCTCGGCCTCAGGATGAACTCCGGTGTTGAGGCCCGAAGACTGGAAATTCAACCCAACCTAAGCTAATAACAAAGTAGATTTTCAACACTCTAAGTCAACTCAAGTAATAACAACAAAGAAAGATTGAATAAAAAAATAAGACAAAGGAGAACAGAATGCCAGACGAGTAGAAAAGCCAGAGAAAGCCTAAGCCAAAATGTTGAATAGTAGGAGACGGGTATACCGTCAGGAAACTTTGAGTTGTCCCTCCGTAAGTAAGTTGTTCAGTCTTTCCTTCTTATGCAACACGGCTAGAGCAGCTGTGGCCGAACCCTTGTCAAATTCAAAAGAAACCACTTCTCTATATTAATCACACTTGTATGACCGACCGGTAGGCAAGATCTACGAAGTTCTATCGGCAATCCGGTTGTATGTAGGTGGGCCGACCCCAGTGAAGGCTTCCAGCCAAAGGAAGGAATTGGACGACAGGGGAAAACGAGGTTAGACCCCGACGTCCCAATGTGTATTTTTATTCTTCGTTGTTCACAGCTTGACTCTCATTTCTGGAGCGGAAGTCACACAAGCGTCGGCTGTCGGTGGTGGTCTGGAGAAAAAAAAACGCTACACCACCAGAATATGATAAGATAAAGTCAAGCTAGCCGACTAAGACAGTATGCTACAGCTAACAGCAAAGGAAAAGGCTCAAAAAACGAAAAGTAAAGAAGTTGATCACAGGCAGGCAGCCACAGAGCTTTAGGAAGCAAGTCGTCAGACTCGAGAAGGCGGACGAGTACATCCAGAGAATAACTGAAACGAAAAAAGACGGGATAACGCTGGCAGTAAGAAAGCAGGCCATAGTGGCTATTACGAGTAAGGTAGTCCCCAGCCATTGAGATGCCGGCGCCGACTGATCGATGAAAATAACGCCAGCCTGTTAACAGATAAGAGGACTAATACTTCGAATGCAATAAAAGAGCTTGATTGAGATAGTGAGTCCATTGTTGGGAGACTCGATGAGAAGACTCATCCCTCTCTTCCTCTCCCTGGCCAGAGAAAAAAGGCAGAGGCCATTGCAGCTACAGAGGCCGCTAAGGAAATGCTATAAGTGGTCAAACTATCTCCCCATTTCAAGGAGGTCTTCTACTTTGGTTGGCTAGTCTTACTCTCCTCGACTTGCCCCATTGATTGAGGGACAAAGGTTAGTTTGCATCTCGCTGTTAGCGTTCTGATCGATTGCCTCACTTACTAGCAGGCAGTGAAGAATCAATTCCTATCCTTGATAAATGTAATATATACAATCTTAGTCAGCGGCATTCCTCCTTGACTCACAATTCGAAAATGGAATTATGGAATTCTCTCCCAGAGCTGCGGAAGTAACGACTCTATTAGAAAGTCGAATTACCAACTTTTACACGAATTTGAAAGTGGATGAGATCGGTCGAGTGGTCGACGCGTTGGGAATACCTATTGATGGAAGAGGAGCTCTAAGCGATCACGAGCGAAGACGTGTCGAAGTGAAAGCCCCTGGGATTATTGAACGTAAATCTGTGCACGAGCCTATGCAA
>Ga0153934_1000511_pt1:5000-11488 | contig 11488 bp, 7 predicted proteins | sample TSNJ018MetaG_FD_104708 | JGI IMG/M metagenome (GOLD analysis project Ga0153934, IMG submission 104708) | Attine ant fungus gardens microbial communities from New Jersey, USA - TSNJ018 MetaG | ecosystem: Host-associated > Fungi > Mycelium > Unclassified | place: USA: New Jersey, Wharton...
CTGGCTCTACCACTGTAATTGGCTAGGACAGTTCCCTCACGGGCGAATTCCGACACTCACAGTACTCCCCACATCTTTCGCCTACTGAGCTTGGGCCGGTAAGCTCCGGGGTCAGTCTCCTTCCCCTGTTATCCTCCCCCCGCTTCCTATAGTACTTTCCTTTGGCTTGGAAGGCAGCCACTTATTATGGAATGACATATATAATGGTAGCTATCTACCTAGTATTGTATGCCGAATACTCTTCTTCCGATTACTTTCGTACCCTGAGCCAAAGAGTATGAAATAGTAGACTATAGACTATGGGACATAAGGACGAATAGCCGCTGACTTCCACTTTCTCGCGTTTGAATCCAATCCTTTCTGCACTTTAGACTTAACGAGCCTACGTAAGCTTTCTTGCAAGCAATAGTGATATTCAAATTGGCAGAACAACTAGCCAAACTAGCTTTCAGAAGTGATAGCTAAGAAGCTGGAACAGAGCTTCCGAAGTCTAAGCTTATCTCTCATAATGCCCTCGGAACGGAACGGCTTAACCCTCAATCCACACAGCTACGCAGCAGTAGAGGAATATTCCCTTTCCACTGAGAGGAAGCAAGCAAAGCCATAGCGCGAAAAGAAGCTATTGCGCTGGTTACCGCGCGGCAACTGACGCGCGCAAAGCATCAATGCCCGCCTTCCCTGCACTGCTCAGCAGCGGTAAAAGGCATAGTCCCAGAATGAAGCAATGCCAGACAGGGGCTGTAAGATCTCAACACTGTCCATATTTCCTTGGTCTAAAGATAGGAAGGAAACTAATCATAGGAAAATTTCACTGATAGCAAGAAGTAATTCCATGCGCCTGAGACAGAGAAAAAGAAGGGAAAGCTTCGAAAGATGTAAACACTTATTAGACTCCATGAACAGATAGGACGACTACGGGACTTAAAAAAGCTCTATGGGAATTGGGAAAAGGCTGAACCTACGACTAAGCCATAGGGCAATGTTTGTCCACCAGGAAAGTCAACCCCGCCTTTACTTTCTTTCTTTTATAGTAAGAGGCCTTCCGTCTACCTCGTTGCAATCTTTACAGTAGAAAATCGGAAGCAGCCCATTAGTCTATTCCGTCTGTCTTTCTATGAGAGGGCTTTCTTCCGGATGGAGTACCATTCGTATATCGAGTTTATGTGCTTTCAAGCTTTACAGACGAACTCTTTGGAATCTCACGAGATATTGGCACGAAGGCTGGTACACGGTACACTCGCTATTACAAGTATTATGATATAGAACCCCCCATGGGAGAACTGCTTTCACTCCAAGTCTATTCTATTACGTTATAACTGCTTGCTTGAAAGCTTGCCCCAGGACAGGAGTGGTAGAAGGATTGAAAAAGACAAGTTCGTTTTGAATCAATCCATCAGGGATAGGTGAACCTTAGTCCCTAGCTTTTATCCCTTAATGTCCCTCCTTCAACACTTTTGTATCTATTCGGCGTCTAGGTGGAATTAGTTGGCCCGGATCTTTTGCCGTTTTTCTTTGTGCTCTTCTTTCTTGATGTTAGGTAGTTCTCTCTGCGCCCTCTGTTTGAGGTCCTCCTCGTCATTACGTATCTTTCTTTAAAAGTAGCGAATCTTTCCCTTATTCGTTTTTGTGCTAGGTCTAGTACTGGCGTATGCGTGCGAGGTCTATTAGTTGCTTCACGACCTTAGGTCCTATCCTGCTCTGTAAGCGGATGGCTAGCTGGTAGTAGTAGCTACCCGGCTGGCATCGGCATGTGAATAGATCTTATTGTTATGAGGGAACTTTTCTTTTAGAAGTAAGACGAAAGGTACACAGATTGCCCCAGGCCATAACAGGGGTTGTCTATGAGTGAGCCTTTCTGTAAGCCGGGGTGAAAACCTAACTTTCATATCCCCTCAGCTATCACCCTTTGAACTTAAGTGAAAGAGTGGGCAGTAATGGCACGGGTGTTATGTAGTTGGATAATGGGTTTTTGATTGAAAATGATGAGGGTTTTTATCATGTGGCAGGTAAACTTATGACAGTCAAGAGATGGAAACCGGGGATGCAGCTTTCATTTCAAAGAGCACTCTCGGGTAAAGTTCTACTTCCATCATTGTTATGGATACCAGAAGGTATGGAATACCTAGGAAGCATCATAGGGAACCAACCCGTTGTACTTGGATTGCCCTACTAGCACCATGAGGCTTTCTTCATTTGGGATCGAGATTCAAAGAGACAAGGAACTTCCAGTCCTTGATCTCGGTTGTGGGGAACCAGTTCAGGTAGAGATCATATTAATACAGTAGTAGGTCAACTTTCAGGAGAAAGAGAGATCACTTTAGGTTTTGTTGATTTACTACGTGATGATTTTATTGAAAAAGATCGAAGTCGCGGTATTTATTTCAGGGTCTCTCTACCAGGTGTTATGCCTGTAGCTTCGGGGGGTGGCTATTCCCTCAACAAGGGAATGAGTGACTCACGGGGCACGAGTGAGCGATAAAGAAGGTTCTCCTGTGCTTCCAGACATGCTGAACTCCACATATTCTTGTAAGGGATCGATTCCGTAAAAGATGAGATCAGTCAAATTGGAATTTGGTGTGATCGTGAATATTGTACCAAAGGTATTTTTAGAGTATACCGAATCAGTCTAAGTATCCTTCTTCTGACACAGCAAGGCAATTGAAATCAGTATCGACATAAAGTGCTATCTCATTTGCTTTTTCTTTTTTCCTAAACAAGGAAAGACCCCTTAAGTAACCCAGTGATAGCGAAAGCAAAGATTGACTCTTTTTCTAAGACAAGAAAAAAAGATTATGAATATGATGTTCCTAATTGCAGGCAAAAGGCAGACGCAGCGCTCTAACTACTCACTTTTATAGAGTTCACCACCCATGTTACCGCATTGGTGACACCAACTTAGCATGTGGTAAATGGCTGAATCAGATTCACCCTGGGAAGGGTGCAGTCAAGTTAACGAAAGAATTGATTGGTATTGGTAATAGTAGCTTTCAAGAGGCACTCGAGAATGCCAAAGAACAAGAACAAGCGAAAACCCAAAGGCTCCTGCTGAGGTCACCCGAAATAGGGATCAAAAACGCCCTTCTACCGGGGATAGACAGAGTGAAACTTTCTGGAATAAAGTGCTGTGAAATAGAGCTGCAGGAGGATAAGATATCACACATTATCCAGTATATACTTCCGTGCCTCTACATCGGGTGCGTGCTTTGGTTTGACCCGGAAGTAGCCCTGTGTCCTGACCAGATGATAAGGCAAGCCGGAATGGAGCAGATCGCGGATGCTAAGATTATCATTCAAAAAGCTGAAATTTCAAAGGTGGTAGGTGAAAACAGACACTTTTCCCCTGGTTCAACTAGCTCTTCAACTTATGGTATTAACAATGACAATAGTTTCCATTATGTTAATAATCTCAAAATCAACGGGAAATTGAGTTTACGGATAAGCTAACTAGCAGGCGCGATGTCCGGATCTAGCTCCATGAGGAAGCTACTACGAATACAGTATCAAAATGATAGTTCTTTACCCGGATATCAAGGAAGAGAAGAAGAAAAGATGAATAGTTCATTAAACAGATCTATCTTATCAAACAGCATTTCCCCTGTTCACAACCTGCCTACTCGCTTGAGAGAACACTCTCTATGGTCAATGAGCTACGTCAGAGTGAATAGAAGTGGATTTGATAGAGGAGGTAAGAGAGAAAACCCCTTTGATTATATTAAGCTTTACAGACTGCCCATTAGCGGTCCAGTTTAGCAGACCTACCAATCGGCCTCATCTTAAGCCTCCCCAAGCCCCGTCGTAGAATGATTGGCATCATAGAGGCATGGTCTAGTTTGGACTACCTCTGGTATTCTTTCATTCTTTCCTTTCTTTTGAGTGTGATAAGTCTTGCAAGTGGTAGACGGTCTATTTCCTTAAAGAAGCCGAGTTGGCATAAAAAAGTATTTCAGGCTATTCCCTGTGTCTAAGTCGAGTATTCGATTCCCTCTAGCCCCTATGTGTAGTATTACAAGGCCTAATCTCTTTGCCTGCCCATTGCGGTATCCTTTATTGGTAGGGTCATCCTTTTACTAAGTCCCCTTTTCCTTTATGGTGTGAATTCGACGGATCTCCAATCATGCTTTTCAATCAAAGTGATATCGGAAATCAGTGGTCTTGCGAGTGGAAAATGACGTACTCTTGTCTCTTGTCGATCAATTCTTCTAAGCCTTCCAGTCTTCGCTGACGGTTTTGGGCTTGATTTTCTATCCCGTCTATCGTAGATTTCTTTAGTGGTGTAAATGTATTATGTAAATGAAAGCCAGGGACTGGTGATTCTGGTTTTTTCACCCTCAGTCCTAATCTTTCCCCCGTAAAGAAAATCGTATCAGCTTTTCCTGTAATCGAGTAAAGCAAGTCTAGCTTGTCGCATTTGATTGATTGAGAATCCGAGTAAGGTCGTCGGGCATCAGATCGAAGTTCTGAGGTTACGGGTCTTTTTTTCCTATGTTCTAAGACCTTTTTTTGTATGGGCTCCCGCATCAAGTACTGAAGTTCTATTCATTATTGGTGATTGCCTCTTCTTACTTTGGTGTTTCCGTGAGTGAAGTTTATCCCGTGGGTCTTTAATCATTCCCTACGCCCTATGCTTTTTTCGTAGTCGTCTAAGGTTCGCGGGTGGTATCACCATTGGCGATTGATTAGAGCATTTTATCCTCCACGCGATTCAATAGCAAAAGATAAAGATGTGAAGCGGCAACAATCACTCTAACAAGAGAGATGGATACAAGAGCTCCTAATGGAAGACTGACCGAATCTTGATACAGCATTTATGAAACTTCTCTTCCCGATCAGTCGGCTATAAAGAAAGTGTTAGGCTCTCCCCTTACTCGGAAGAAAAAGTCTTTCCTTCCGTCTTGGTACAGAGATAAGAACTATTGTTCGCTCGTACGTCTTGATCCAATAGGTCCCCTACAGAAAAATCGATTATTGATTCTTTAGCCCGGATCTTCCAAAAGGGGGATTCCCAGTACCGCAATACCTTTAGTCGACGAAAGTGAATGGCTTTTTGATCCCCGAAAACTGGATAAAAGAAAGGAACCTTTATACCCCAGAAAGCATCGTCCAGTAAAGTGCGCTGGTGCCGTTGCCGGGGTTCCCTCGTGAAAGAAAGTGGTTGGAAGCAGTTCTTGTCTGCGTTCACATTGGTGATTCACGATTCCTCCCAATAAAAACGGGACAGGTTTACCAGCTTCTCGTCTAAAAAAAAACGATCCGCGGAGAAAGAAAGCTATCTAAGTATACGCAGAATATAAAGAATAGAAAGAAGTCGTCTTGGTATTGGATCCGCTCTTCTCTTAGCATGAACATGAATTAGATTCTATTCGTCTTCTTTATTCTTAAAAGAACCCCCCACCCGAACCATTCTTAAGACCACCAAGCTCTCTCGAATGAGTTCGATTCTTTCTGCTTTCGAGAGACACTTGGGGCAAAATCTCCTCTTCACTAAGAAGTGAAACTTTGTGACTAGATCGTCCTGAAGACGGATGCGACGGGAAGAAGTGGCATTTGGAAGTGTTGCTGACTTAACATTTAGGTTTCGGCATAACAAAGCTTGCACTGTCTTTTCGCACTTAGGCGCACAGCGTGCCATTGGTAATGATTCTAGTACGGTGCCACAAATTCGCAAGCTGATCCTAAGTAATCGTTGTTGTTCATTGGATTCCGGAGAAACTACTTCTTCCGGATTGGGGAATTGCTGCGATTCTTCCTGAATAGCCTGGATTCTCCCGTCGAGAGTCACTTTGAAAGTATTACCTAAACTCTTCCGACTGAATATGATAAAGCCTATAAAACATAGAGCTACTATCATTTCTTCATTATAGATTGATATCTTCTTCGAACTGAATGCACAAATAGATGGAATAGCAGCAAATAACATCTTTCTAGCCTGCATATTCGTGGAACTCAATCTCATTTTGAAAGCTTATCCCTATCTTTCATGCGGGATGGAAATCGCCGGTTGGTTTTGTAAAACCAAGAAAGGCATGGGAGTCTTTGGGCATTGCTTGCATTCTTTTCGATCTTGTACTAAAGTACACTGAACCCCAATTCAATCAATCTCGACGGAAGAAACGAACAAGCAACTACATCAACAGACTCACACGGTTTTTTTCTTTTTCTTTCTTTTCTCAGACTCAAGTCGATTCCTTTTCTACGATATTTATCATAAAATCAAATTGTTAAAGCTTACACAGGCTTCGAGGGGATCTGGGGATTCATCTCACCGAAGGCCTCTTCATTGTGACAATAACGGCGCTATTCAGATTGAAACCAACCCTGTCCTGTCTTTAATGAGCGTACCAATAATAAACGAAGTGGCCTTACTCATTTAGGGCGCTTCACTCGCGAGAAGTGCTTGGATTAAAAGACAGCCCTTTTTTTCGTCCGACCTTCAGATTGCGGATTTGTTCACCAAGTCTCACACTCGTGCTCGGCATTCATTCTTTTTG
>Ga0153934_1000516_pt1 | contig 11411 bp, 18 predicted proteins | sample TSNJ018MetaG_FD_104708 | JGI IMG/M metagenome (GOLD analysis project Ga0153934, IMG submission 104708) | Attine ant fungus gardens microbial communities from New Jersey, USA - TSNJ018 MetaG | ecosystem: Host-associated > Fungi > Mycelium > Unclassified | place: USA: New Jersey, Wharton State...
GGGCGTTTAGGAAAGGGAGACACAAAAGAGGGTACCAGTGAATAAGCAAGAATAAAGATGTTCGCAATTAAAGACATCCATTAGTGAGAATACATAAGTGAAAAAACAAGAAACAAGGGAGTCTCTAGCTCACTGGCGAGTAACTAGGAGTCAAGCATCGTTGCTACTTCGAAAACCAGCTCGAGGGTCACCTCTGTGTCCGGGTCCTGCGTCACCACTGAGGATATCCTGCGGAAAGCCCCCTCAAGACAGGTTTCCCCACACGAACATGAGATGAAGATGAGTTACCAAACAAATCCATCTCCGCCTCCACGAATAAGGTCGAAACTTTCATCACTTCTCCAACTACAACAACCATCCACTCAACTCACCACTTTATCTAAGGCTGCCTAGGTAGCCACTATCTTCAGTGGCTCAACCACAGTTGTTGTCCCATCCACATGAGCCATCGAGTCAACCCTCAGTCCCGACCGTCCCATCATTTTGCCTATCACAAGGCATACCTAATTATTGGTTTGCATGTGTTTGTTCATGTATATCTGGCATCTCGGATCCATGACTTGCCTACTGACAATGCGTCCTCTGACATTGCATACTTCTGCCCTAAGCGATGACGAATATACATTCTACATATCCAGCTTCAATGACCTTGCTCGTTGTGATGGTGCCTTGCATGAGGACGAGTTTTATGAACAAATCACAATCAGTGTACGAGAGACTCGAGCATGGTTGAGAGGGCGATATCCCAATATTCCTCTAGCCACAATTGACGCTGTGAGTGAATATTTCAGGTAAAGTATTGCTGTTGATTGTTTTCTAGATAATCAACCTCTTTTTGCCAACCTTGGGACAAAGGGATGTACTTTCTGGAGGCCAGTTTTTCGCGGCATTAAGGTTGGTTGTACATGTTCAGAATGGCAGAGAGCTCGACCGATCTTTGGCTTTTGTTCAAGGTGTGGTGACTGGTTGATCATCTATCATTGTCTTATCACGTTCTCGTAAGCGCGACCCCTGTTGCTTTGGACTCCTCAACCATCTGCGGGTTCAACTAATGACCCTTTCTCTTACTTTCACTATCCTCTTGTACATCCATCTCAGCGCTCAGACTCAAATAAACAAAACAACCCTTTCGTAACGCGGACTAAATCGTTATCGTATCGTCCCGAAGCAGGATCATCAAAACTTCCTCCACTTCCTCCTCGAAAACCTCTTTCAAGTGCCTCTTCGTTGTCTCTACCATCACTATCGAAACATGGATCAATGCTACCACCACCAACCCCAACCCCTCCTCCGTTGAAGCCTAAACCCTCTATTTCTCCCTTGATCCAACAATCCCTAATGGCTTCAAGGACGGCCAAGACGATGAAGAGAGTTGAAGAGCAGTTAGAAAAAGAGAGAGTGCTGCAAGTTCTGAAGAGTAGTACTATTTCTAGTCCGTTCACAAACGAGAGCAAAGGATCAAGCGCACCGCAGTGTGTTCTTGAGGCCAAGTCGGATTCGAGTGCAAGTGGGGGTGAAGTCAAGGATGACCCTCCTGCTCTACCTAAACGAAGAATCCGACATAGTCCAACTGTATCGGCCAGTTCACTTGAACAAGTCGCTCTCGCTGCCGCCCCTAGATCAAAAATACAGCCGACTACTAGTCCACTTAATACGCGTCTGAAACCAGTCGTTGATCTACCACCTCCTACACATCCTGATCGAAAATCGCCTTTCTCTGTATCAATGCACATAGATAACGAAAAGCCGTCCGAACCTATCTCTACCATGTCTCGACGTTCATCGCTTACATCCCCACCTCAATCAACTCCCTCACCATCCACCTCTCCATCGTGCCCATTTTCCGGTATTCTAGAAACTCCGGCCAAACCTATACAGCAGCGTAACCGGATGTTTAGGAGTAAATCCTTACACTCTAATCCTACCACCTTTCCAACGACTGCATCTATCCCCGTGGATAAACAACCCCCACCTATGTCACTGCAGAAACCCCCTGTGCATTCGAGGAGAAAGAGACCGGAGAGTTTACAACTTAGTCCGTCACCACGCACTGGACGAGAGAATCTGGGTACTTTTGGAGGTCATCAGCTTATGACCACGACATCGTCGTTCATTGAAGCGCAGAAGTCTATCTTCGCATCTTCTTCACAAATGCTGAGCTCAGAACAACGAAGATTCAGTTACAGATCCCCGTTCGATGAGAATCAACACCTGATAGCTGTCACGAGTGGGGATCCAACCACGACGGGAACAATACAGAGAAAGTTGCAAGAACTGCAGTTGAGCGCATTGCCTGTTTTAGAGAAAGCAAAGTACAAGGCTGAGGCGAGTTTAAGTCCTAGAAGAGGGTTTATACCTTCGACCCCGGCGTCCTCTTCTTCGGGCATTGTGAGTGGAGTGGGGATAAAAGCAATAAGCAAAGGGAGCTTGAGTCTCGGTCAATCAGGGGGAGAGGAGAGGGATAGATTATTGTCTGATGATGATAACGTCGGACAAGACAGCGGTGATGATGACGATAACAATCATACTGCGGCACTGGGAGGAGAGGAGAGGAAAATAGAAGGACCTCAAACAGTGTTGAGGGACCAGATGAAATGGCCCCCTGGCGAAGGATGGAATCGATTGTAGTGGTACCTGGTTTCAATTTTTTGTGACAACTTGGCTGTCATGTATTTCCCTCTTTGATGTATGACTTTGATTTATACCAGCCTCTACTTGTAGTCGCAATGCGAAAACACACTTCCTGAGTTTGAAGAAAACCGGCCCATGTTGCCTATTATCTACTGTTGGGTATAGCTTTAACAACTAGTTGGTTAATACCAAGTATGGTATGTATTACTTCGAGAAAGGCATGGAAAAATCGGTCAATGGAAATGTCGGATGTTACACCTGCTGTTGAAATATCTATATAATTGATAATCTTAGATCGTACAGGTGTTTTCTCTGAAACAATCTTCAAGAGAGTATGTCTGGAGCAGGAGACACTACCCGGTGCTGTAAGAAGGGGGTTTTGTTATCCACATTTGTACTCCGATCGCATACCTAAACATGAAATAATTTTTTCCCTTTATATAATATCTACTCATGTTGTTTGAAGATTCCACTCGTGTAATGGCCTTACATGATCACTGGACAAAAAGTCCATGAAAAGAAGAGGAAGAGGGAATAAGTCATTCCATCCAACGAAAACTTCATCATATCCATGATCACTCCCCAACTCCACCCTGACGGCTCTACCACACACACTGCACCAGTCCTTTTTGCGGGTCTTTTCCCATTCACACTGGTCTATAAGAACTTCAACCAAAGGACTCATACTAATAATGGGCATTTGGAAGAAACGATCTAGACCGTCGGCGTTCCTTAATTCTGATATACGCAATGCTTGGAGTGAGTACTGAAACACTGAAAAATGATTCAAAAAAAATTCAGGTTCTGGCAAGTCAAGACCTGATGAACATTCCAGATCAAGATCCAGCAGTTGGAGTGCCGGTAGGTGGAATGAGGTTAACAGGCAGGTCGCAAAATCCATGGAAACGTAAAGACGGAAGATTTTCAGATTTGAGAACGCAATTGAAGGCACAGAACGAGGACAAGCAATCCACCTCACATTCAAGGCTATTCCACTCGCTTGAAAAAGCTGAAGAAATTTCCATGGAGTCTCCCACCCCCCAGAAATACTCTCAAAGCAAAGGTGAGAAAGGTTACTTAATGCCTGTTTCAACCACTACACCAGGTATGTGCTCATCAGAAGGACAAAACTCGAAAGATTCGAAGTTAGGTATGGTTCCCAAGTGCGCGAAGAAAGTGCGTGGCGTGTTCTTTGAGATTATATTAAGATAAAGTGATTTGAGGCGGACGGCGTGAGAGAGGGATAATTGATTGCAAATGAGATAGGCCAATTTCGGTCGAACATAGAGTCTAAGGCTTTCCCAACGCGGAACTGACGGACAAAGGACAGACAGAATTTGTGGAGTAGAGCCCATTGCGTCCGAGTCCATGAGGTCGAGACTGATATAGAGAGGATAATTCCTAGATCTTTCAAGCCAGACGGAAAGAATGTGGGGAGGGAGGGGAGAGTCAGGTTGAATCACCAGGTGCACCCATAGATCTGGAGTTGAAATGGTGACAGCATTCCATACACGGCAGACAAGGTGTATCCGCATTAGAAGCTGGCTCATTGTCGCAGCATGCCTAGGTTTGTGGGACAATTGAGGAATCAAATAGAGAAGAAAAATTTCAGTAAGGAGCTCGGCTGGTAGTCTAAGGGGAAATGATGATGAATAGGGATCTACTCAAGAAACACTGCACAAGAGTATGAACGGGAGAAATAGGGACTGTTAATATAACGCGCAGTGACAGAAAACCTTGGATTTGTGAGAGTGGTAAGGCAGCCTTTTATTGGCCGAGATGCTGAAGGAGTGGGTACAATGGATTGGGGAGTGAACGAGCCAGGTTCGATTTACCAATGTTTATATCACATTTGAGAACCTGTTTAGTAAGACACCAAATCAGGGTCTTATCAACAAAGGCCACTATTTGAAAAATTCATAACAATGATCTTACCTAGCGTGCACGGTAGAGGCGTGATAACATGAAGACAGGGAACTGAGAGGCATTAAGGAAGTCATGCAGGGCAGAGAAGAAGTACAAGATAATGTTCGCCGGGTTGCAGCACTTGATTTGGTATTCCAACATCAAAAAACGAACTGTTGCGAAGGTGAAAAATGAGCTGCACGAATGAAGGAGGCAGTGGAGGATCGTTGTACAGCGCAAGGCGTTGCAAGTGCCCTTTTCATGAAATTCTGCAGCCTAGACTAGTTTCCTTGGTGCGCAGGTGTTCGTACAAGATAGTGCAACCCACTACGGAAGAAAACAAGACCACTTATTAAATCGACTCTACAGACCATTGAAAAAGTCCACGGTTATAAAAAATTAAATACCCAATGTCCAATGCATATAGTCTAGAATGTATACACTAGGCGAGGAATAGGGCAGAAAAGGCCACACCGAGAATTCCAACGCCAGAAAGAGCGATAGTAGAGGCGGCGTTGGCAGTATTGCTCGCACCGGGGGCAGTAGCGCTACGACTACTCGAGACTGTTGAACTAGTAATTGGAGATGTTACACGAGCAGCATCCACCATGATACTGGGAGTAGGAAGACCAGTGTAAATAGCCGAGCTAGTATAAGTGACACAGTTTGACGAAGTAGGGACTCGAGGAGTGTAGGGCATGGTAGTAATAGGACCAAGAGACTCTGGAGGTTGAGTATAGGTCATAACTTGGCCACTCTGAGTGTAGACACCTGGAAAGTCTTGGTTTTCACCCTCGCAAGACTCAAAAGTGCCGTTCTTGGCATTGTTGGGTGCGTTGAAGGCACAGCCAATGCGATCATAGATGTGCTGACAGTAGTCGGCGGCATTGGGTTTGCTCGAATCACATGCTTTAAAACAAAACGCATTTCCACCCATAAAGCTGGAGAATATTTCAGCTGGATGGTTCTAACGGATGAGAGGGACAACATACTTGTGCCATGCCACGACCTGAGTCCACTGGCCATTGAACGATTGAGAGTAAACAAGACCACCCATAGGGTTACCACGTAGATCGGCACCATTTGGGTCCATCTCACCTCCATAGTCACTAGGATCGAGGTTGATCAATCGCTGGTCAATGAAGCCAGCCACTTGGACATAGTTTGGAGTCTTGATGAATTGAACACCCTGGAGGGCATACTGAGGAATAAGACGTGTTCCATAGCCAGGCCTTGAGCACCATGCAACCATCTCACCCTCCTGGTCAGCAACAGTCGAGCCTGGCTTTGCAGGGGCCCATAAACAAAAGTCTGTATGACAGAGTGAACAAGGCAGATGAGACACGTGATCTGAGACGCACCATCAATGCTGTTGATCACAGCAGTCTGGCAGTTGGACTCAGGACCCTCTGTAGTGGTGTTGCACTGGTTGTAGCCAAACTGAGATCCACGCAGCAGCCCGACATCAGTATCAACCTTTTGGGGAATGCCTGTTGGGTATGCAAATCCCTTCGAAATTAGCGGTGTAGCTGGGAATTTACCCGTAACGCCAGGCGGGTACGCCTCTGTTGGCGCCTGGGCACTGGAATATACAATAGAAAGAGTGGCGAGAGCAAACAGAATCGAATGAGTGGAAGGCGACATGGAGTTGTAGCGAGTGGTAATAATTATGTCCCTATTTCTAAGTAGCCCGCAAGCGGAGCGCGCCCAGACCATGCATGTAAGCCACGTAAATGTCAGCCCGACTAAAAACGTCTCATGCTTCTCTGACTACTCATCTCCTGACCCTGTCCAGAAATACACTACATCGGTCTTGACTAGTACATCGAGTATTGTATTTATTTCGTATACCGTGTTCTTCATTACGTTTAGCAGATACCGTTATGGCCAAGCTAAGTGCATGGTAACTGCAAATGGATTATGAAAAGTTTAGGCTCCACCACATCGCTGAGCATCGACCAGACAATGTGGGACTATGCCTTGAGGTATAGCGTCAACGTCTTCGATTCTTGATCAAATGTGACTGTTGGTTCTCGAGGTATTCTAAGTTCATCGTTTTTCACAAAAGTCATCGACCATTTATAAAATACTAACTCCCATCAACTAACGAAAGACGAAAAACACACATACTCACATCCGTTCAAAATCGTGATCCGCAATTCATCATACTTCTGTCGTGAATACTGCGCTATGAGAACATCTTCCAATGAACAGCCATTGGGAAGCCGCAGTGTAATCGTATAATAAGGATCTTGACAGCACACAGTAGCATCAGGCTCCCATTCAGCACAAGGTGAAGACGCAATGGGAGATGACATCGTCGATAAAAGTTGGGATAGTGGTGGCGACAACAGGGAGGTGTGCATAGTACAATCATCATCGCCACCTTCCATTATATATCCTCAGGTGCCACTGTTCGCCCATCAGTGAGACAATGCACAACAACCCTCAATTAGATCACACGTGTATTTGCTATTTTATGAAAATCCACCCGAATATCAAATTTTCATAGAATCCTATAGCGTGAGAGAATGAAAAAAGATCATCCTCATTCTCATTGGTTCCGTGTTTCATGTTGGCCTTTGGTTGGCCTTTGGCATGAAGTTCTTTCTTGAAAACAAACACACTAAACCACAAACAAATGAAATACTTCATGCAAAAAAAGAAATTCTTCACCCGGACAAGGTGTATTTTTCACTCGGAGCAGAAACGAATAATGCATCCCAGGTCAGTTGTACCCCCATGGGGGTGAAACATGAAACAAGCCAAACGAGCCATGTGGTTGCTCCTGAAACAATCCCCTGAAACAATCCACCGTCTACCTCGGACTCTGAAGACAATGGAAAAAATGACGACCAAGACACGACACAAACATGCATCCGACCACATCTTTTCCCTTGGTAACGATATATAAAACGCGCGCACAACTGCACACGTCAACGTCTCCTCGATTCCAGGCTATGACCGCAGTGGAGCATGATGTTGAGTGTCAAAACTTGAACCTTGACAGGAATTACGTCAATACTTCTTTGAATGACGTAGTTGTTTCGTATAAAGTCCACCTCGCTTTGAGAGAAATGGGATGCTACATCTTGACTTATCACTGTGTTACCACACCTTGCCTCACAAGGCCAGCATCTAGACAGCCTATCAATGAAGCAGTCAGTTTGACTAAACCGACTCTGAGGTGAAAAATACGTCAATATCGCATGGCAAATATTACGTTAGCATCAGTTAGTTACATTTTTGATAGTCCCTAAATAAATCCTATCCTCTTCGAGTTCCATTCCCAAGACCCATTCCGACCCGAACCAAAGTCTCTAGTGATGCACGTCCATTTATCAAAAGATCCTCATCCCATTCTACAACACCCTTCTCTAGAAGCAGAACAATGGTAGATCCACCTGTACAAAGATATCTCTATAGCAGAAACAATTTTGAAATACGAGAAACCCACCAAATGCAAAGTATCCGAATTCCTGACCACGCTTAACCTCCTGTCCTTCCTCAACAGTCGTCAAAATACTTCCGACCATCATAGCCCCAACACAGACAGCCATAACACGACCAAATCGAGGACTGTCAATTGGCACAACTTTGCGAGCATTATCTCCATAAACATCAAGAGCCGTACGGATAGCTTGAGGCTATGCAACCAGAGAAAACATTACTCAAAGAAGTGACACATAAAGTACGAGCACTCACATTGACTGTATAATACTCTCCAGAAATGTACGTCATTTTCCCAATTTTACCATCCACAGGTGAATGGAATCGATGATAATCTTGTGGTGCCAATCTGAATATTGCCAATGCACCCCCTATATATCTGTCGACATCTTGTTTGTATGCATCACCTAACAACCTCGCAACAGAAAAATCGCGTCCTTTAATCCAAATCTTGGTAGCATCATGGACAGTTGCAAATACCATAAGTCGACAGTCAGCGGCACTGACAAGGCGGTAAGGGTCATCTAGCGCCTCAATAGGACGAGCGGAGGGTTTAAGTTTACGATAAAAAAATTCGTTGAAGCTCCCTACAAGCAAGAAGGTCGGTTAGATCAGTCAAGGCATAGAAGGCGAGACGGACTGAAGGAGTTCAGAGGGTCAAGGATCTCACCAACATTGAGGCTATGAAACTCAATGAACCCTGCAATGTCTTTCGCAGAATCAGGTGAGTCATATTTGACACCCTGCTTGATCGACATCGACTTGAGTAGTTTGCGAGCTATTGTTATGACATCCATCAGGACACAACATTAAAAAAACAAGTTAAGATGTACCTCTGTGACCCTCCATACGCCCCTTCATACCCTTGTACAACAGCCGAATACCCAGCCTCACGTAGACCTGCATTTTCTCCTCTTCTAGTTGACCTGTTAACCTGTTCTGGACAATGATATTCGCCGAGTTCTAGCGTAGATAGAAAAGTCAATATACCATGATGATGCAATAAAGAGCAATCCTTAACATACCGCTCCAAGTCTATAGTCTCCACTGCTCAGTTTGCCAATAATCTTCGTGTACCACTTTCTCTGTGCCTGGCTCGCAGTGACAAAATTTCCTACTACAATTCTATCCACCCTATTCCAGTCATGTGATGCACACACAGCGATGTGGGTAATGATGTCTACCTCGGCTTTCGAGTTCATCCTTGGACGATGACACAACGGACAGTTTTTCACATTAATGACACGCTCGACGCTGTCGTATTGGTCTTCAGAACCAGAATTGGAAGGAGAGGCATTCCCTGAAGATAACCCAGTAGCTGATCGAACAACTCGGGTTTTCACAATTCTGCCTTTCCCTCTGAAACGCCTTTTCTTCGGTTTGCCAGAATCTCCAGGTGAAAACGTAGGAGACAACGACGAAGCTAAGGAATCTTCTTCCATATCATCAGAACTGGAGTCGACGGGAGATGCACTAGCAATGGGTGTAGCAACTTGATGCAGCGGAATTTGCATCGGTTCGGTTCTCGTTCCGGCAGGAGCTGGTATTATTGAGTCAGCTTGGTCGTCAGAAACCCCGCCATGAAGTATAGCAGGGCCAGAAAAATCAAGTTCGTCAAGCTCAAGCACGTTTCCACATTGATTTGCAACTTGGAGAACAGGAGTCATACTGACACTCGAGCTAAGCTCCAAATCGTCCGAATCTAGCCGTCTTTTTTGATCTTCAGACTTGTTGAGTTCATCTTCCAAACACAGAATGACTTCATCAACTGTCATCTCTTCTTCGTGCGCTTTTTTCCCGAATCGGGTGAAAAAACTAGAGATTGTGGAAGAAGATAGCGTGGAACCAAGAGAGTCAAGCATGGATGTGATCTCAAGGTGCGAAAGGGCACTTGATCCATCAACGTTGTATTGCATCACATATCGACGCCAGAATTGCTGACGGATAGCATCATATGGTTGGTATTTAGCCCTAAAATTGTCAGTTAAGCACACACGTGAAGAGAAAGGAATGCACCTAAATGAGACCATTGGTACATTTGTGGCATCCCATGAGATATCTTTCCCAAGAGTAAGTGGCAACTTAAACTCTTTCATGGAGGCTTCTTCGATCCCAGCAATATCCTCTACCTTGTACAACCCATTCTCTAACGGCTGCGGCGCGGAGTCTACAAGTTCTCTGACGTTGAATGTGACATCGCCGATATGATCGTTTGACGTCAATTTGTCCCAGTCGAGGAGCGTGAGTTGCACATTGAATGAGGTTTCGTATCGACGAACATGGAATAGGAGTTTTTCGTCCCAAGTGGGATTGAGACTATGCCGGATGACACGCGTACGGAATATTTTCTTGCCAAAAGAGATCACGACAAATGGATCCATGTCCCATCCCGTCCGGGTCACTGGACAAAGTTTGTCAGTGTGTCATCTTGTCCAACCGAAGGCGTACTGTTCCGTAAACGCGGCAAGTCCTCTGCACCTTGGACTTCCAACATCACAATACCTATGATGTCATTACCTCCCGCATACTGGTAACCAATCTCTCTCTTCTTTTTCGTGGGCAGTATAGGCAGTGGTTCGGCCACAGCACCAAGAGAAACTCCACTAGGATCGACGGCAGCAATGGAGCCACCGGTACCCTTGCGAACATGAAATTTTTTGCTGGGTTTTGTAGCATGGGATATACCGCTTGCTGAATTGGGAAGGTCGGAAGGCGGGATATTACTATTGGAGGGCGAAAGAGATGCAGTGAGTCCGGAGATTTTTCGAGGGAATTTCATGCGTGGTATGAATCCTGACTTGCCGGGAGTAGACGTCGTCGCCGCGGTCGTCTTCAAGCTATTCTCTGTGGTCAATGTGGTGGGCGATGTGACCGTGATGACAGCAGGAGGTGGAATAGGAGGGTATCCACTTTCGATCGCAGTAGGTGGGGGGTTGGGGCTTGGTGGTTCCGATCGTGCATCAACAAAATCATCGTCGTCATCATCATCTTCATCAGAAGAAATTCCTCCGGTGTCCTGGAAATCAGACAGAGGGCCGCCCTGGCGTGAACGGATTGTGCCCACGCCTTGAGTCTGAGAATTAATGTTAACCCACAGACAGCGGCAGTAGACATAAACATACAGGGGGCACTGAAACAAGCGACGGTCTAGACCGCTTGCTTAGTTCTCGGAACGTATCTGAAAAGGAAAGATTCGACTGGGTGTTATTGGACGGAGCGACGAAGCCGAGCTTGAGACAGATGGTGCCGGTAGCAACCGTGCTCGTACGTGTTGACACCAACGGTACGTTAAACGACTACAAAAACAAAACCTATCAGCACTCTGAGATCTCAACTCAAGAAACAGTACACACGATATTGCCAAGATCAGTGAAAGCAAAAGGGCGCTCAACGAACCAGTCCTCCAATAAGAGCGCAGCTTCCCC
>Ga0153934_1000519_pt1 | contig 11345 bp, 9 predicted proteins | sample TSNJ018MetaG_FD_104708 | JGI IMG/M metagenome (GOLD analysis project Ga0153934, IMG submission 104708) | Attine ant fungus gardens microbial communities from New Jersey, USA - TSNJ018 MetaG | ecosystem: Host-associated > Fungi > Mycelium > Unclassified | place: USA: New Jersey, Wharton State...
AATTCCATATCCTTTCTATATCAATTCAAGGCATTGTCAGCTGGATGGATTCAAATTGCAATTCTATAACAATACTACGAGGATTTAAGTGAACAACCTTTACTATAAGTTTCTCATCAGATGGGATCATAATCAATCCTCTCTAATATTCCTATCCTAAAAACCCCAAGGGATTCAGTGTCAAAGGCATGAAGAATTATGTAATTTCTGTCAGCAACTTTCTCCAGTTATCTGACTGTTGAAGTGCAATATTCCTTATATGCAGAGCTGCAATGAGCAGTGCATGTTTGATAGGACATTTTGCTATCCCTTTCTGAATGAGACATTATGGCACCATGGAGATGATGGCTTTGCTCACTTCTCCTAGTTGCAGTGCCAGAGTTTCATTAGTTGGATACTCACACCCATATTGACCCGTTTGGATGCAAAGTGTGGGCTAAGTGGGAATTGGGTGTTATGGGCACTTTTTGATGATGTTCACTATGACCCCAATGTGGTCTATCAACATGCAGTAGAAGTAACTGACAATGTGAGGTGTGCTTCTAAAGATGGCTATCAAGGAGATGAGTTCTGTCAAGGCACTGGATACATAAGAGTATGCAAAAAGCATGGTGAGAAGTCATACAATAAGGACTGTCGAAGAGATCACAAATAGAAGCATCTTAGACTGGGCTTGTGGCTTCGTCAACACTTGTGGCAGCAAGTCTTATTGCACTTGCTTTACACAGACAACATAGATAATCTAATTTTTTAATTAGACAGTCCAGGGAGGAAGCCAACTTACAAACCTTCTACCTATGCACTCAGAAGAATTCAAACTTGATCTATTCTCTTATAAGATGTTGGAGAAGGCCACTAAAATCTTTGCTACTACCAAAAAAAAGTGTGGACATAGTGCTTGTGGGACTATATATGCTGGGAGGCTCACTGATGGTCACCTTGTTGCTATAAAAGGGATCCATTTTGGGAGTTCTCATGGAGTAGATCAACTATTAAATGAAATTAATATCTTCTCAACAGTGAAACAAAATAAAACTTAATACAAATTCTTGGTTTTGTTTATTAACTGAATTTGTCTCTACTTGAACTGAGGGTTTATATATACTAATATTGATGAAGCGATGATATAATTGCCTACATTGTTTACCTTGTTGTTAAAGTATGTTAGAATTCTAGAACCAAGTCAGTAAGAAGCAGAGTTCATCTCTGTTCTACCTATGATTACCATATCAGGTTGAGTACTTCCTACTTACTGTTGTTATTATGCTAGTATCAGATTCTGCAAATTAGTGTTCTAGAGATTAGATTATTGCATACAGGGTACAAGAGCTATGTGCCATCATTTGCAGAGCAATGCATTCAAGAAAGATAAAGGGTTGTGAATGAGTTGAAGTCATCCACTCATCAGGTAGTGAACAAATTGAATAAAAGAGAGTAGCAATCAGATTCTCAGTTGGAGCACTCTAATGAAAACCATAATTCCCTAGACTCTATTTATTCTCAAGCATAACTGCTGGATCAAATTCAAAGGTTGTACAAGATAAAATGACAAATGTTATAGATCAGTGCAATTCCATTTTTTTGAGAAATCTCATCAGATAATTGGCATTTAATTTAAGTTTCAAGAATAGTAGTTTGATATGCAGAAGACTGTGGACACTAGTATGGTTGATCTTCAAAAGTTCTATGTAAGATTAGGACAAGATATAGGGTAACTTCAAAAAATTAACTTCACAGACATAAAAGCAAATCACTGAAGTGGCTAGCACTGTATCATCTCAATTAGACAATATTCAAAATAAAACAGATGACATTGGCAACGTAGTGACTTTGTCATTGGGTCAACAGAAACTATTACTGGATGACCAAAGTCTTGCTTTGCAAGGCCTTGATACTCATACACAAACTCAAGCTGAAGCGTTTGAATAAAACAAGTATCAGTACAACAGCTTGCTGATAATGCTTGCCAGCACTAGCTTTAGTTCACTACTTACCAAGAGGAGCTTTAGCCAACTCATAATTGCCTAGCACAGAGCTCCTCTATGGTTTTGTGAACTCAGGAAGAATTTGAGTCAAAGAAAGCCACTATGGTCATGGCTCAGAACAAGTTATCTTCATTGCAAAATGCCATTCTTCTTGAATCTCGGGCTATTAATACCATCTTCTTCTACTTGATTATGATGTGTGTGCTCTATATGTTGATAAAAACAAAAGAAAATCAATAAGGTCAGATGTGTTCTGTACTTTGTACTTTGCATATCATTTGCCATTGAGTTCATCATAGCCCATTTTAAAGGCAGTGTCTTTCACAACAACGCTGGATTGCCTCAGAGACATTTTATGTAAGAACAACATTTTCATATACTCTTGCTCTCTTGGGAGTTCAATTATTTTGACTCGTATACCGTCAACAACAATGGAACCCAAAAGACAACACATAAGCTTTTTTAATGTGCTAAATATTGAAAGGCACTCTTACTAAATATTTTGCACTTCAATGTTGCCAAGTTAATATACATGTATATTAGGAATATAACACCCCATGGGATCACCATCGCTGATGCATTAACACTCATGAAATTGACCGATAAACTTCTCTTGGGAATTCAATATTTTTGACTCGTATCCAAATAATGGAACCCGAAAGACAGCACATCAATTTCTTTGATTACTGCAACCACAAAACAGCACAATAATTTTGATTAATTAACAATATATGACAGGTTTAAGATTCCTGTGGGATGGAATATATGGTTGTAGGTTTCCAGGAGAATTTACCAGTGTTCATCCTGAAGATGAATCCAGTTGAGGATTCAAAACATCAACCATTCTGGAAGATGAACACTGGTAAATTCTCCAGAAAAACCTACAACCTAACAATGAATGCTTTGCTAATTCATCAAGAGGTATGATATAAACAAAAGGTACAACATGACAGACTCAACACATACAGAAGAATGGCATCACATGATTGACAGGTTGCAGATTGATTAGCCAACCCACTGTATGTGAAGCATCTCAAAGGCACAAAATCGAATTGCATACAACATACTATTTCAGGTTCTATATGTTTCACAATGGCATTTCCTCTGTGTGAATCCTATGGCATATACAGTCAAACCTATAGGAAGACTTGATGCCTAATTTTCCCCACACAAGAATTCTTGCAAAATCTATTAAAATTTTCAAAATGATACGCTGACTAGAATAGGGGCTAGATTTTGTTATAATGTGCCCATAACAAATCAAGGCACTAGTCTTCTTTCCTTGTTAATAAAAGAAAATCCAAAATTATTCTCTCTTTTACCCCATTTTGTTTCATTCTGCAATCTAGAATTTACCAGAAAATTTTACTCGATATCAGAGTCTATTTGAACCATAAAAATCCCAAAAAATATATCATAAACTTGGCTCTACTTCCCTCAAGCAAATCATGTGAAATTGACCTAAAAATCCTAGGACATTTTGCTTGTAGGGGCCCTTGAAGTGTGCTTTGTTGAAAGATCTTAATAGGGCAAAGATGGTAAAAGTTATAGACCATGAGGGTTACTCATCCACTAGGTGAATAAATATTCACTTATAAAAGTTCCCTACTTCTCAATAATTATAGAAATAGACTTTACATTCTCAATGCCAATGAAAAGCTAATAAACAGTGTGCAGATTTGGCTTCCATAAATGCTTGTTATCTCTTTTTAGTGATATGTTATATAATTATTTATGTTTGCTTGGAATTTTTGCATAATTGATTATAAGTGTCATACTATGGTTTGTTAATATTCTGAACAAATTTTCAAGTAAAATGATTAAATTGGTTTAGATGTACACTCCAACATGCACATGCAAAAAATATAACTAATTAGGTCACACATAAAGCTAATGGCATTTATGGAGTCTTGCAAAACTAAAAATCAACGTGTAACCTAGGGTTTAGCAAAGAAAATTACCTTAAGATGTTGAAAAGAGCATCGAGGTCCACCAAGCTTTGTCGTAAATCTCTATAGAGGAATCCCAAAAACTGTAAAACCAAGGTACAAATTATAAATTTCTTTGATCACAATCCAACAAAATTCAAATAAATTACATGAAACACCATTTAAAGAATTTGTATCCCAAACAAAATGGGTAACTACAAAGAATTATTTTCATAAAATGTAATAAAGCATCTAACTTACTGAAGTTTTTTTATTTCAGATTGTCACTTTTCTTCTCATAAAATGTAATAAAGCATCTAACTCACTAAAGTTTTGATTTCAGATTGTCACTTTTCTTCTCATAAAATGTAATAAAGCATCTAACTTACTGAAGTTTTGATTTCAGATCGTCACTTTTCTTCAAGTTTTTATTTTTTAGTGTGAGAATGTATCTGGTCATTGAATACAATGAACATGTATGTTATAAAAGCTGATTTTAGTGCCAGTGTGGACTGAGGATGGAATGCTATTGTTTGGTTTGGAAGTGGAACCTGCCTTTCACGATGGGAATGGATAGGATATTGGTAGAAAATTGGTTATTCATTATGATATAAATGTATTTTTTGATTGTCTGTGGGTATCATTCTAACAATGATAAATTGAAACTCTCGGGCATCACACCTGCTTCATTGCCAAACTTGAAAAGGTGCTTGTGTCTAGACAGTTTATAAGTTCTAGAGAAAGCAAAGTTTGTTAGGATGCTTGTTATCATGCAAAAAACAAGTTATATGGTACTAAATTTCTTCCTTGAGGTCAAGTAGAGATTTGACAATAAGCTATTTGAAGCTCCATGCCCAAGATATTTGTCAAATGCCACCATTCCAGAATTGGAAGTACCAAAGGAATATCAATTCTAAAAGCATTTCATTTTTTAAGAACTTCAATAGTGATAACAATAACATCCTGCAAAAGATCCTAACATGCATCCACACAAACAAATCATTCAACAAGCAGATGTTAAGTGCTAGAATAATGCAAAAGATTATGAGAGATGCTCCAGAAATGGTTTTGATCTGCCATGTTATACTTAATATACCTTGGTAATAATCAAGTAGAAGTCAAGTGGAGGCTTTCTCAGGTTAACACTATTGAGTATTGGTATGAACTGTGTAAACATATTTAATCTGGCACATTTTGCTCGAAGAGTTCAGTTCTTTGATGATGAGTGAAATGTTAACTCGAAACAAGTTAGATTAAAACATCTTCACAGTTCCAACAAAAAACTCAGATAAAAGTAGTGGTACTTATATTAGTAATAGTGTTGGTACAATAATTAATCTTCACAAAGAGTTATAAAGTTATGACCCCTTGCTAAGATATACAAGAAAGCATATATGCCTCGGCTCTCATTGTTAGTGACCCTCCATCAGTTGACCTATATGGATTAATTAAATAAAAGTTTCAACTTCTGCTTGCTTTCCCATTGTATGGGACTTGCCAGTCCTGATGAAATGAGTGGTTGTGCACCTTGAAGGTACACCATATAACAAAATTGTGGTTGTTAGAAGTTCAAGGTCTTTCAATTTGTTTTATTTGTGCAGATTTAATGCCATTGAATTTCAGGATGTAATCGAGTACATGGTGTGCATGTTAGCCATGCTGACTGAAATATACGCCTAGTAAAGAAAGACTAGACAAATACAGACTTGCCTGTTTCGCTAAACATGTAGGATGTGAACATGTAATAAAGGGTATTCTAATTGAATCTCGGGGATTGATTTGAATCATGGAAGGGCTTCATCTGCTTGCAACTGATGTTGCATGGAGCCAAAGTAATGGTCATCTTCTTCACAAATTTAACTGTTGAAATCCCCTTTGAAGTCAAGGCTTCTGCTCATGCCTTTGACATCCACATCATTCACAAGACCCTCTAATAAACTCAGCTAGTTTGGGGTTTCCCCAGTCTAAGAACCAACCATCGTCATTGGCCATATGGCCAGGATTAGAACTCCTTTAATCCCTTACTTAAGGAACCATTTACTTCTTGTCCATAACATGAAAGGCATGTCACAAAAATATATTAATGATTGAATATGGGCATATGAGCATTATACAACCATTCCAACTTGATGTACTGCTTCACATCATACATAGACATTGTATAGACCATATTGTCCATTAAGCAAGAATGCATATAAATACAATACATTTCAACAATGATATTATCTTTCTTATTAACATAGTTTACATCGCAGAGATGAAATCAACGCTAATTACGATTTTATGATGTCTGCAATAATGAAGGGTGAGCCACAATCCACCCCACCATATACTCAGTTGCAATGTGTTCTTTCTTGTAGCTACACATCCACGAGGCCAAACCAAGAGACCATGAGGGGAGTTCTACTCAACATTATAGGTTGAATTCATGAAAGCCATTCTCCTTCAACAGGTTAACTCATCGGTTTCCTTTAAGATCACACAATGCCCAAAGTCACTGCCTACTTGTTATTGGTGATTTCTTAGTTTCTCTACACAACAACCACCCCAAGGGGCAACATCTCTCATGCTACTAGTGGTGTAACGATGAAGGCCACTCTCCTTCATCCACTCAATGGTCCGTATTGAGTTTTTTTAGCATGTAGAGCCATGGCCTAATCCCATTCCCAATGTGGTCACAACAGAACCTGCACAACACAAGGAGAACCCTTTTGCTCGGCCAAGAGTTCCTCAATGCCCCTTCCAAGTGCTCAAGTGCATGACTTCCAACATTTCACTCGTCAAATGGCCATTCCAAGCCTGCATAGCATGAAAGGAGCCCTTCCCACTCAATCATAAGTCCCTTAGCGCCTCCTTTCAATGTCTTCGTCCATTACACAGACAGTCCTCAACAAAATTTATTCAACCCTCTAACTCAAGCTAAGACTCACCCTCTGACCTTACTCATCGAAATTAGGCAAACCCGATCATGCACAAGGTTCCCTTCTCCTTCACACGAGAGCCCTCCTCTCATCTCTGGTCTTCTCTGCACCCATGCGCTATGCACTTCTCTCTCCTCTAGGGCACCCACTTGTGCTATATTTCGCTCTCCTCTCTTCCCCTTGCTTTTTAGCTCTACTCTTCTCTGTCCTCGAGCACAAGTGCCTCTCTCTCCCTTCTTTTTTTTTCTCTTCCTTTTCTTGTCTTTCACAATCAACTTCCATAGGTTTCTTCCCTTGATGGGATTGCATGTCATGTTTTCCCATGCTGATCAGATCAGAGACTTCTAGTGAAAGTATTCAAGAGGTACGTTGCCCATACTCATTATGCAATTTTGGTACTACTGCCCACTCCAGTCATAACTATTGGCAATTATTGTTGCACCTTCCCATTAGATATTTTCTTAGAAAATGTGAACAATGTTGGTCCTTATGAACATTTGGCTCGACCAATAATCCATTGGCAACTACTAACCTCCAATTTCCCTTTGTTTGCTTCCCTCTCCTCATGGCCTCACATGGTTTGTATCATATCAAGGCTTCACTACTTCATCAGCTACTATTTAAATTGTAATTATAATTATTTTGGGTCTTTGCCCATTTACATGCCCATACAGCGATCAATAGTATAATTAAGTACAATTACAATATCAACAGGGTTAAGTTTTGGGAATGTTATAAAGAGGTTGATTGACCACCTTTGTTTTCTTTTTTTTTTTTGAAAGGGGGGTGTCCAAAGAACAAAATGTTAAATTGGGATGCCAATCCTTGCCAAAGGCCAAGACCCAAAAATCAAAAGTAAGTGAGGAACAAGATAAGTCAAAAACGAAAAAAAAAAATGATGTGCAAAAAAAGATCAATCAAAAGACATCATTAATGATTAAGGCAATGAGACTAAACCCAAAAATCTACTTGAACAATGTGTCAAGGTATAATTTGTTTGTATCCAATGGTATGTATGATGAGGAGCGTCTAGAATTTGTCTAACTTGAACCCAATCAATCTGAAGCAAACTTGTTCTCCACACCTCAAAAACATAAATGACTATGGGCTTAATAATCAAGTCCAAGAGGTGCATTTTGGATGAGATATCCTTCAAATGATTTTAGAAGCACTATCTCTCAAGAAGAGCAAGGACATTGCATCCCTTATTAAGTTGAGGCTAGAGAGCGTATCACACACTGGAACCTAAACCCTTGAATTCAACCCCTAAATATGTGTAAGTTGTAAAGAACTCAATCTCTTCCCTCTAAAAGAAACTTTTATGAACAACTAAAACTATCTTGCTATCCAAAACCAAATCAAGGTCACATTGATCATCCTAATCAAGTCCAAGGAAAAGCTAGAATGTCTCCTTGCTAACTCCACTAGATCAAGAGGTAGAAGATGCTCTTTAAAGTTTAAACAACTATTGCAATAGCAAGGATTCCCACATATATATCTCCCAACATATCTATTAGGGTTATTCTTCAAGGCTAACAATGTGTACGAAAGTGATACAAAAGAATTTCGTCAAAGACTTAACAATTCACAACTACTAACAACTATAACTATATTATCACTTGACCAAATCAAGATTGGTTGATGATCCCAAATGAATCAATAGTAGAGCTAGAATTCCTCCTTGCTATCCAAACTAGATCAAGGATCTAAACATGCTATTTTAAGTTTAAACAAGCATCAATCATCAAAGATGTATTCTCCTTAAACATGCATCTCTCCCTGCATATCCATTGAAGCTATTCTTTAAGGCCAATAATCTATAGGCATCCATTGAGGGCATTCTTTAAGACTAACAATGTGCACGCAAGCAACACAAAAGAACACCGTCAAAGACTTATCAATATGTGTCTATGAACAGCTTGCGAGACAAAGTGACTACAACAATGCAAAAGAGCATTTCTAGCAACCATTAGCCATACTCAAAAGGAGTGACTGGATGACAACTAGGAATAACATGGAAAGTGCCAAAGAAAAAGGGGTAGAGAACAAGACAAATAAAAAGTCCCCTTATTATTATAAAGTGGTTGATGTATAAAGGTGAGGTGGCTTGGCAAAAATGATTGACCTAAATAAGGCTTTGTTCCCCAACAAGCAAAATGATCAAATTTTGCTCCATTTGATATAGCATGCTCCTCATCATCATGTCCCTAACCTAATCTATCCTGAATTTATTCCACACCTGCCCTCGTATTTTACCTAGACATGTATGCATAGTACATACCCTGCTTGATGGAACCTTGACAATGAATTTCCCATTTCACGAAAAGGTTGTACATTCTATCCTATAACATCATTAAATTCTTAATAATAAAACTGTCTAATTATTTATTTACAAGACATTAAAACATTGAATCGGGGATATTAAATAATAAAATCTCAAGGGTGGCAAAAAAGTTCTTAAAGACTTGGAAGTTTGGGAAAGTGCCATAATATCATGGAATTTACGAGGACCAATTCCCAAAATGAAATTCATTATCCAATGAAAGTTATTTTTCAGAAAATTAGACTATCAAAAGATGTGATGAGAATATTGAGCCAAAGATTTTTTAAGGGTTACGTGAGAATAGTTGTCGATGCAAAGGAGTCAGTCAAGAGATCTGTTTACAGACTAGAAGCCAAAGCTTGTCAAGATGGTGAATTACAAAGAGAATTAGTGATCAATAACAATCTCTCTTTCTGTTTAGAGGTTACAAATACAATTAAGCCAATCTAGATATTGTTTTAAACATGTCATTGTGATCCAGAAGCAGACCGTAGTTAGCACCAACCAAAAGCAGTATGCAGATTCACAAACACGGATAATATCTAAACTGCACCTTCATCTCACATACATATACCAAGAGTTGACTGTAATATCTCAAATTAGCTATATTAACTAATTCCAATGAGTGGCATGACACTTTGCCTTGACGGACACCATTTCATCTCCTACCACAGAAGTTAGTTCTTTATCCCGAATTTGCATGCCGTACCACTTAGAAATGCCCGTGTACGTTTTGTGGGCCCCTTCCCATTGCCTTTACGATGCCTTCTTCCTTGCCAGATTACAACAAACGAAGTGGCAAATCCCTTGTTGAGGATTCCTTCCATTAAGAACTATACATCACTGCAGGCTTTAAAGTGGAAGCCATTTGCGTTCATCCTATCTTTGGTTGCTACATGATCCATTGTTCAGCATGTTACTTGAATCACTTGGGCTCTACTGTGTGTACTGTGTCTATTTAATCTTTGAAGGCCTATTCAAAACCCAGTAGCCCATATAAGGAATAAAAGCAACAGCTCGTACTGGGGTAGGTCTACGTCAGTGAATGGAAGATTTTGGAGATTCTCCACAGTGAATGGCGAAACCCCTCAATAAAACAGCTTTGGTTGGGGCACATAAAACCCCAAAATTACCATTATTGGTTAAATAAAAACAAGATGAACAAAGCAAGTGATAGAGGAAGGAAAATGACATCTACCTGCCATATAAGCAGAAGCATTCAAGGCATTCTTGCTGTATTCATAAATGGGGTTTTGCACAACAAGTATCATTTGCCAACAGGCAGTCACAGGATCGATTCCCGTGCAGAACCCCAGAAATTTTAACCTTCGAGACCCCCAATCACAATGGGGGTATTGTGCTTTGTTCCCATTGAACCGTCATGACTGCATTTCAACCAAAACCAAATTCGTAAATTCATCTAACGAGCACACGCACAGACCCCATGAGCAGCTCAAAGAAAAAGAGGGAAGAAAAGTGCGTATAAGTGTAACCAGCAGTAATGATCTGAGAGGGCTAAATGAAAAGACTATGTGACTAGAGGGAATGATAATTTATTGAACCTCGAAGAGAGAGCCACCCATGTGACCATCTGTTAGCAGAGGAGAAGCGAAAAGGATATCATAGAGGAAGAAATATGTACCTGGAAATTTTGGGTTCTACTGCTCAGTCTCCTCAACCGCCTTCATCCTCGTCCTCATCATCCCATCTTCCCCTCCGGTTCCTCGAGATCGAACAAAACCCTGAGCTCACACACGCCCTTGGCATTTGTCATTATGTAGCCCCACGTTTAATTCCCTAATGTGACTAATGTCCCCGGTTCAATCCTTGTTTCCAGTGATAATACAATGGTGGTGACCTCAGAAATAGAAAGGTCTGAGTGCTACACTTAACTAAAGGGAGGTGGACGGTCACAAAAAATTCATGTGCTCCTTTTAATTGGCAAATGATAATGTCCATCATCCTTTCGAAGGTCTGAGTCTTGTGCCTTGGGTTTCGCCAACTCAATCCGCCGATGCCGACCATTTTATGTCCCCGATATCGCCGATTGCCTACCCCCGATTGTGATTAGTCAAAGATCACTAATCGGGGGTTCCACTGCCCTTGCTTCTCTGCCTTTGACTTCTCCGACTTGATATATAGGCAATCACTGATCGGGGGTCTTAGAGTCTGCCCTTTGCACGATTTC
>Ga0153934_1000543_pt1 | contig 11077 bp, 9 predicted proteins | sample TSNJ018MetaG_FD_104708 | JGI IMG/M metagenome (GOLD analysis project Ga0153934, IMG submission 104708) | Attine ant fungus gardens microbial communities from New Jersey, USA - TSNJ018 MetaG | ecosystem: Host-associated > Fungi > Mycelium > Unclassified | place: USA: New Jersey, Wharton State...
TATCATCATGAGTTTGCTATCCTAACAGCATCAGTAGGCAAAGTAGGTCTAGAAAAGAGGTGAGAATAACAAGAGATATACAGTGATTCGGGATGAATGAAAAAAGACTACTTAAGCCACTAGTACTGAGAAAGGAAAAAAACTAAGCAAAAGAACAATGTAAGAGAACATATTTATGAAGGTCCACAGAATAACTGCATCTGCACAATAATCGGCATGCAGGTGTAACTATAGTGAGTGACCTTTAAAATTGAAATAAATGTGAAACAAAAATTACAAAAGGATGAAATGACAAAATGGATATTACAATCTATAGATAAGAGGCTCATACTTCAACATAGGTAAGAAACAGGTGTGGACTATGTTGTGAGGACAAATGAAAAATAAATATTATATATTCTCTCTTTCATAAGCTCATCAGAAAGATAATTATTGATACGCTGAGTGATGCCCCAGGATCCTGCTTATTTTCCTGAGCACTAAAATTGTCCTTAAATGACATGGGAACCATATATGCCTAAAAGTCAAATACACTCGGGGTGACACCAAGTCTGTTCAAGCATCTATAGTACAGATGGAACAGAAATCACAAGAATCAAAGCCCTAGCTTCAGATCATCTACTCCTTTAAAGATGCAATATTCTAAGAAGATTGATGAACAATGGCCTAAGACTAGCAGTTTCATGAATACAGGGAATAATCGCCCTAGATGGCACCAGCCAATATAAGTCCAAAGAATGCTACTCAACCTAGCACCATACAAGGTATTGCTAAGGTCAGTCAAACCTCACAGGTTGGCAATAGAGTTGGGGACAGTATCAGATATATTGGGGAAAGGGGGCATCACTATCTCCCGCAGTGACCATTGAGCAATTCCATGTATCAATTGCGTTTCATTGGTCACTGTGGGGGCTAGTGATGCCCCCTTTTCCCAATATGTCTAAATGACGAGGTGAGTAAACAATTGGGCGAAACAAATACCTCTATTCACCTTACAAAATAGTACTGTGAACCCTATTAGATGTCCATTGAAACAATGTACATCCAGTTGGAGAAATGTCAAGTAAAAGGGACATCTGATTTTAGCATGCATTAATTATACAAGTTTCGAAGTCGGGCTTCGACATCATCTGGACTCTGTTTGATATCTATGGCGCGGGACACACAAGACATAATCAGTCAACTACTTCGGTTTGAAGATCGTAAACAAGCTAACTCACATTTCTGCGGATCTGAGGAATCAAGTCATTAATGAGCGTCAGTTCAAGAAGTAAGGCAAAAAGTAGCTCACTCCGACTGAACTCCTTCTCTTTTTGTTTCTGTGTAAACCTACTCAAGCTAGGTATTACCACCATTACGATCTCATCGGCAACAGCCTCCCTTGCCTCCTTATCTTCACCCAAAACCCTTGCCATCCGATGTCGCTCGATAACCTCTTCAAGTAAGTCAAAGAATCTTGTGAATTTCTCCTTTGCCTGTGATTTCCCGCTTTTTTCCTTTGGATCATCACTGATGGCTTGCATCAATGGCGAGAAATTCGTATCGAAATATGCCGCTTTAGCGGTGCGCCAGTTGGAGTTGATGGTGTCGATAGTGGGTTGAGAAATAAGAGGGCCGAGGTCTGGGTGATCAGGTTGTAATATGAGGTGACGACGCAAGTATGAAATGTTGTTGAGAAGGAATATTGAGCCGAAGGCTGGTCGACGCAAGCGCGAGATGGCGTTGAGGCTATTGATAACATTTGTTACGACATCATCTACAGATGACCAATCAGTATCACTGTGCAAGGAGAAGAACGGGGTAATTTACACAGGAAGTGGTCCAGGATAACATTCTCGTCAGTTATTCCGCCCTGTGAGGGTTTGCCAACCTGAACACCCTCACCCATCTTCCAATTTCCATCTCCTAATGCCAACAGTGCAGAGGATACTGCGGTTCGTACTTTAGGTATTCGTTCCAAATACTTGACTGTCTAGATCGGCCGTAGTGAGTGCTGACAGAATTGGGCTGTTCATTATTGTAGTTTTCTACCTGAACTGCAGGATCCACCACTTTAACGCTTGTATCCAAATCACGGTTATTGGCTCCAAGCTTGAGGTCAACAAGGAACTCCGGGAAGCTACGAAGGCAAATCTGCCGTAATGCCTGTAGTCCATCTCGAAGCTCGTTCTTGTCGTCGAAATATTCAGAGCCTCGCCTCGACAAAACTTCCTCCCATGAGTGCTGCTGTTGAAGGAGAGCGTCGTAGGCTGAGAGGGCAAGGAAATTATGTTTCTGTAATGACTTTTTGATGAGTGTGGTCAACTGATTGAGCACGGTGCCGAAGAGATTCAACATGGGCTTTATCAGAGCACCATATGATGACGCGATAGACTCTGGTTTTGTCAGAAGCGACAGTTTCTTTAGAAGCTTGTATTCATCCTACAGGATGTTTCAGAGGAACAGACACATCCATGATGAATATAACATGCCTCAGCCACGGCCAAGAGGGTCTCGACCCATTGACCAAACTCCAATCCAGTCGAAATGGGGTCCGTCGTGTCGGCTCGCGTAACGAGCCTTTTACCTTGGCCCTCAAGACATTTAACACTCCAATTACCTCGCATATCAGCGTAACCCTTCTGAGCTTCCGTCAAGGTCGACATGATGGCAGGTGCTGCAGGATGTGAAGGATGTGTTGATGGTAGGGGGAGAGTGTGGAGATAGGAAACCAGAGGTAATAAGTTCGAAAAAAGGGATGAAGGAAAACTCGTAGAAAGAGAGTCTGGGGCTGTGGGAGCGTTACCAGAAGAGCCTTCGGCAACGATAGTAGTATAGAGCTGGGTAAGCTTCTTGGCTCCAGTTTCAACGAGGCGAGCCTATGTATACAAGATGTAAGATAGGTGACAAGTCCACTGCACGATACGTACAGTCTTAGTAAGGTCAAGATTGTGAGGATCGAACGCAATTTTAGCGTTCAACCTGTCCAAGGCCTCCTTATACAACTCTGAGTTATCCGTCTGTGGACTATTGGTGATTTTGAGAATATCTTCAAATGTTTTACGTAACATGGCTCACCCTCGAAGAATCATCGCCTCTTCTGCTGCCAAATCTTCTTGACTACTAGCCATCTCGTCTATTTTGGACAATGCCTGATCGATATCTGGTCATAAAGACATCAACAATCTCTGAACATCTGATATAAATGGCCTGCATACTATGAGATCGGCGGTTTAGGATCTGAGCAGCGGTATACAGGGGCAGAATCGACTTCTCAAGCTTAGCAAGTCGCGTATCGAAGCTATCAAGTATAGCTAATCAGGTCAACGAGAAGTTATATAGTAGACAATTATATTCGTACATGTCATTCGCTTGGAGATTTGGCGCGTTTTCTGTAGGTTTTGCTCCAGCTACAGAGGGCAGTCACTGTAAAGGGGGTCATACTTTCCATGTACACATACATACCAGTTCAATTTCTGCTGTTTCATCGTCCATTCTGCTCCTATATCTTTTCGTGGCGATCCAGAGAGGTTGAGCTTCGTTTATTACTATTTGTATCTGTATCTTGCTAAAGATCCGAGATTTGATTGGGCCTTGTCTTCATGAGTTGAGTTCTGCTAGACCACACTTTCCCGAGTGGAGCCGCTTTCGAACCTAGAAATGCTCGAGAATTGCAGGCATATCCTTGATGATAATGCAGGAACTGAAGTAACTTCAAATGACACGTGGTAGAATATAAGAAACATTGTGGTTTCTTCAGGTAGGGATAAGAAAGAATATAACGAATAATCTCGTGGTCAGACATTCACAGTTCTTGAGGAGAATAGAGTCTGTTTGGGATCAAGACTGATACCTTTACAGATGGATGAATTTATATACAGGACTATGTCTTAATGGATCAACAATAGTCATATGACACTGCTCCAACAATGCACTTTCAACCATGAAAAATTCATTGAGGGTTCTCTTCTTATATCAAGATCAGTGATAAATAATAAAACAAAATAAATTATTCACAACATCACCCTTATATCAATGGCTGGAATTCCTCACAACCGCCCATGTACAATTTTTACGGTATTTTGTTTTTCGAACAGCGATGATCACATGATGCAACGAGTCCTCTCCATTATAATGCTTCAATGGAAGGATGTTGTTATGAGGCCTTGACGATCGGAACAGCATGATAGAGCATGGCTCGCCATGTTCTCACACTCATATAAACAGGCACGTAGATGCACGTTCGTGGTGTAAATATTTACTCTTGCTGTCGATCGCGTGAGTCGATCTAAAGCTGTGAGTAGACCGCCTCGATGATATGCAGACAAATGAAACACCTTGCACTTTACCCCCATGTCGACTGACCATATGTATGTTTCATCCTGTCATTTTGATCAAATCCACTGACCACCATTAACTACACGCTAGAGAAATCGTTCCTACTGCTGATGCAGGCTTTGTCTGTGGTCTGAATCCCGTTCACAATCGTGCGATGGTCTTCTCACGTTACTGTCCGTAGGCTTTCCTGGTATACCACAGAACGCCGGCGCTGAGCATGGCGCCCGAATTGAAGGGGTACAAAGATTTGTCTTTTACCATGCTAACAGCTGAAAGCCTCGATTCTTGGTTCAGGAGGTTCTCATCTCCCTCCCTTTTTTAGGTGTCCCAGCCTCTGCAGTTGAAATCGAATTCCAGAAGTCCGAGACCATCTCAATAGATGGGCAAAGTGCTGTCACCTCCGTGGAGAAACTCGAAGAAATCGTACTCTGGACAGGTAGAAAATCTAGCAACATGTATTCGGTGAGCAATTCATCCATGAAGTGAGATAAATCTATCATTGACCGTTTTACAGAGAAGATTTCCATTTTCAATAGAAATCCCAGAAAACCTACCACCTACTGTCACTCTCGATAGACCTGGTAATTAATATCTTATTGACAATATGCTCTCCCCACTGTCTGATGTTTTTCCCCACAGGCCTCAAAGTCCATATTCAATATCTACTTCATGCAATCGTATATCGCGAAAACAGGTGTGTCGTTACAATGCAGAATAATGAATTCTCGATCAGTGCTGAGCTGTGGACAGGATCAAATTTTGGTCTGACAAACCTTTTACGTGCACCGTACCTGTTACGATAATCAAATATGAACATCATCCTGCCTGGCCCATTTATCACCATTCAAAACCAGGACACACTTCCAATGGAAGCATGTCCTTTACGGTTAGACCTATGCGATCATGCTTCAGCCCGGGAGAAACCATTAGACTCGTCTCCGAACTGTCATTTGGATCTTATCGTGTCATCCCAAGGAGAATCGACTTCGAGGCTCGATTGCTGCAGCTCATCACGACACTCGAGTCAGACCAACAACCTCACCATAATGCACCGCTCAAGAAGCAGCCTACAATTGTGCTAATATCGCAACATAGCACCAGCTCACCGAGATTAGACCATGCAACAACCTTTACAGTTGAACTAGCGTGTCCTATACCCATAAACGATGTCGACCCAACTCTCAATTATCAATCGCGCATTCAAGTGTCACATATCCTTGTAGTAACTACAGTAATTCATGCCGAACATCTGCGGATCGATATCCCAGTTATCATTTCAACATTTACCAGGTTTGTTTCAACGTTTAGCCACGTATCGCTTACTAAGACTCAGATACACAGCCATTCCTTAGCTGCGGCTCAGTGCTTACCTGGTTGTGAATCCGTGACGGATCCACAGTTGCTGTTTAGGAATATTGGGGATGTACCAAGTCTGGGCGGAACTCCTAATTTCGAAAATCTTTCACAAGATCTCCATCTTCAGACCCACAGCCCAGTTTCTGAATGCGCTCAAAAACCGATCACCGAATCTAAAGAGGAGAAAGATGCGTTGTTCATCTCAGTTGACGCCATGTCACATACTATCGTCGGCGATGATTGGGCTACGCCGACAGGGTTTCAGAGTAGTCCTACTCTCTCATCTGAGTTGGACCGCCCTAGTACCGGAAATAAGGTTCGATTGCGCAAATCAGAAGCCACCAACGCATCCGACAATCTCGAATTTGATGCTGACTCACGTATCAGACTAAACCAAGAAATCTCGGCGGGTTGGTCTGAGTCTGAAGAGTCTTTTATGTGGGGACTTTTCGGGGAATCGAGCAGATCATCTTCGGTGGACTTTCTAGAACTCTTAGGTTATCTAACAGATATTATTCAGTCTCGCCAGAAAACGAAAGCCCTATTGGAGATCAGGGGAGACCGAGCTCAAATGGCCATTGAATTCCTAAACTCAGTAAGCTTCCAAAGAAAAGTTCATAGCCGGTGCACTTCATTCTCTTGTCACAGGTTCTTCTTGCCTTGGACCTGAGCAAGATCCAAGTTCGGAGGCGTATCTTCATCACCCTTCGTTGTCTTTGTGAAGCATCTCAATGCTACCCTGCGTGCGATGCTCTTCATAACGTCATTGTTGGACCACGAGAAGGAGCTGGAGGCTTCTGTGACATCTACAGGGGGCGTCATAGGGATCAGGTCTTGTGCCTCAAAGTTATCCATATAGCCAGAAAACGAAACAACAAGGCTATGCTGAAGGTGATCCCATCTTTGATGAGCACAGTAGTCGTCGATCTGAAACAACTACAACAGTCATTTTTACAGGAGGCTATTCTTTGGAGCCAGCTAGATCATCCAAATATCTTGCCATTTTATGGTATCTACCATCTCGGTCCCGAGAGGAAGATATGTCTGGTTTCCCCTTGGCTAGAAAATGGAAACTTGATGAATTATTTACATGAGAATCCTACTGTGTCTCGCAGGCCCTTTGTAAGTGAATGGTGTCCCAACGCAACGGTGGTATTCTAATTGATCGGCCAAGATCTTAGACGTGGCTACTGGTCTCAAGTACTTGCACGACAAAGGCGTCATTCATGGTGACCTCAAAAGTGTATGCCTCAAATTTATATCTCCGCAGTCATATTAAGTAATGTCATGGCCTAGACCAATGTTCTTATCACTTCCTTTGGCAGAGCCTGTATAACAGACTTTGGCCTATTACTAGCCCGTGGTGAAGCATCTGCAGAACCTTTGGTTGATGAAACAAACAGCGAGAGTTACCGTTGGTTAGCTCCAGAACTATTGGCTGAGTTAAGCTCGTATCCGAGTCGAGCGAGCGACATATGGGCATTCGGTTGTCTCTGTTATCAGGTACGTACCCATTTCCCGGTTTTCTACCTTCTTTGGACCAACCCCTAGTGCTCTTAGATTTTGACGCGTCGCGTGCCATTTTACGAAATTTGTTCAGAGACTGCTGTGATCAACATTGTTTTGAAGGGTAAGATACCAAGCCAAACGCAGATCAGCTATCCCGCATCGGCGATAGACGTCATTGATGACAGAATGTGGTCTCTCCTGAAGCTTTGCTGGAGCTTCAAACCAGATGACCGGCCGACTTGTCGACGCATTACAAATTTCCTTGAGATCAAGGAATGTATAGAACACCGTAGCGGACTGGCTTACGATCAAATTGTAGGATTTAGGATTGCTATGAGGGAAAAAGTCGACTTTTCCTTCAATCTGAAGAACGTTTTGTATCTTTTCGACGAGGTGAGCAGTGTGCATAACGTAGTCGTGCTCAGAACTGATGGTATTTATGCAAGATTAACCGCAAGGGGGGATAACCGATGGTATACGGCTGAAATTCGAGGCAGAGAAGAATGGCTTCCTGATCAGTCGAACTATTTCTTGCTGTCATCTCTTTATTGCGTGACTGCTCTCGTTCTTTTCCATGGCAAGCCCCATATATCAATTGGACTGATTTAAACGTATGTTCGGTTCTGGTCACTTTACCTGTGCTGAGACGACTGTAGTGACTGCATTTTTTAAATACTCACCGTAAAGATTTAGTTTTAATGATGATCTGCAGGCAGCCTGTCATGTTGTACTTTATGTCCAATCAAGTGATCTTTAAACTGAATCGATGAAATTGGGTGTCGACATCTTCTTTCGCTGTTCTACTGTTCCCTTATTTCTGAAATATCGTAGCATACCTTCGCTACAGTCTCATGCAATCTCGTACCCTTGTGATTATCAACTTAATGTCATCGCAGAAGTTACACGTTAGTCTTCATTTTGTCTTAAAATTGATAGTTGTTTGGACCTGAAAAACCGATGAGCATTTGTTTTATCAGATCAAGGAACGGTTGCCAGGCTTGCTTGATTGACATACGTGTGCCTTCGGGCCGTTACTGCCAAAGCTTCAAGAAACTTGGCCCTTTTTTGGTGAACATTGGGGGATCATAAGGACATTGTTGATGTAGCATGAATCCACGCTCCCGAGGTGGGGGCGATCATTTGCTGCCCCACAAGCATGAACATGATTGACGATAATGAGTCTTGCAACCATAGGGATACTCAAACAGACGACTGAATTGCAGCAGAGACAAGATAATGATAGACAGGATATGTAGAGTTACACTGACAAATGCGTGATTATGCATTCGGATACAAGGCATGCAGGACAACAGACCTTTCGAGAATACACCACCCATTTTCCTATTCGTCATCTTTAGAGTCATCATGTCCTTTATTCGACCCACTGCCGCCAGTGGTCCCTAATCCTCCATTATTCTGATGCTGCAAACGATCAACATGACGCGACAATCAGGTAGGATGAACGTTGCATGAACGTTGCGAGGCAGAAATGACACACCTGTCTGAGCTTGGCTAGATGTATTTTGAGCGTCTCTGCATAGTTTTCAAAGCCAAGAGATCCCATTGCATACAGGATATCCTCTCCTCCGATGGTCTTGCGCTTTTCCATTTGACACTTCTCGGCGGCCTCGGAGGTTATGAACGATATAAACTCTGAGACGCACTCCTGTACACATTCTTTTGCGTCTTTTGCAATTTTTGCGGTTGGAGGAACTGCTCCCTTCATGATACGAGAGACATTGGCGATCTGGAGAGAGAGGTGGAGGGTGTGGACAAAGGACGAAGACTAGGAAAGACATACGGGGAGAAATCTGTCCTGCTCACGATACTCGCCGACCTCCTGTTCAGTAATGGGGGGAGGATTTATGGGGACGACGAGGGGAGTGGGGGTGCTTTCGTCGTGGGCTGGAATGATACGCTGCAGCTCCGACATCGGTCCAATCCGACGCCCGTCACTGTCTCTTTTCTCATTGGTTCCGGACGGAGATAAGATAAGATAAGATCTCTACAACATACAAAGACCCATCAGCCAGCTTACTCGCTCCTCAAGAAAACCAATTTCTGACCCAATCTCTCGAAATTCAATTTCACACTCCCGCAGAATCCTAACAAATACCTCGTAGCACTCGTCCAAATTGTCGATGCAGCGGATACCGTCATCCACAATCCATTTTCTCACTGGCTTCAAGAGGATGAATGTGGATTCACGGTAGGCCTCCAGCGCAGAGCGGAACCTCGAATTGCTCAGCAGATAATTTTTCCGCCACGATGCCTCTTCCTCATTTTTGGCAGTGAGCACGGCATATGCAATTGGGTCAATTGCAGATCTGTCATGAACTTTAGGTTTTTCTCCTGGATCTGCCTCATGGTCCTCCAGGACGGCATCCAAGATCGCCTCTTGCATCTCAAGGCGGTTCAGATCCTTCCTGGTAAAACCATGAGCCTTCATGACTCTTCGTGCTATTTCTGAAACCACTCTGACTCTGTCAATGCCGCAGCGGCGCGCAAAAGCCTCACAAAGCGTCGTTTTTCCCGTAGACTAAAGGTAGCGTTCATCTGTAAGCAACATCGGGAAGTAACAGGGCTTGACCTACGGCGGGCCCAACAATGTACACGGATCTCTTGAGCATTTCTCACGGCAAGGTGTGATCTCTCACCCCTACTTATAGTTCGGCTTATCTAATTTCACCCTTCTTCTGCTCGTATCTCTTGGAGCCCGCAGTAAGTTACCCTCTGACTGCATCCATGAGATCATACGTTCTTCATCAATCACCTGCCAAAGATGATGATAGCTGGGACTATCAAGTGTCCCAAGATGCCTTGAGGCCTCCTAGATCCACTACTTCAGACATTATCTGGGGCAAGCTTATCGTTTTTAGCAGAGATGCTATCACTCTTACGATGCAACGACTTCCTGCTAACCGTATCCTGAGGGCTGACGACCCGTCCAAGTTCATCCTCGTGTCTTTTGGTGGATTTCGACTCCCAGATACGACTTTGAGGGAGAATGCAGATTATATTTTCCGGTTGTTGACCAAGGGGTTGTTTTTTAATGGCATACAGTATCGATTCTATCATCATAGCAACAGTCAACTGGTATATATCTTTGGCTACGGTTGATACTTTGTTTTATCTTTCTCTCTCCTTTTCAGCGTGGTCGTTCCTGTTTCCTTCGTGAAGCCCAGACTGATCAGGAGCTCGATGATAGAATTTATTCCATGGGGGATTACGGAAAGATAATGAACATTGCGAAACGTGCGTTATGTTTCCGATTCGCATCCGATGAGGAACTTTCAATCTTGCCTTTAGGTGCAAAACGGATTGGTTTGCTTTTTTCCGAAGCCCAAATTGATTGGAAGTTGGACCCAAAATATATTACTGACATCCCTGACATTCGAGCTGGCGATGAATTATTTTCTGATGGGTGTGGTTTGATTTCTCGTCGATTGGCTATGCAACTCAGCAAATCTAAACGCATCATTTTTCGAAGTGTGCGGTATACGCCCTGTGTTTTTCAAATCAGGTTCTTACATCTCTCTCTCTCTCTCTCGGAAACATAGTCTAATTTACTTGTTAGATATCTTGGGTACAAAGGCGTTCTCATGTTGCACCCCCAACTTGATGCCGAGAAACAATATCTAGCTGCTTTTCGTAAAAGCATGAAAAAATTCACCACGACTGACGATATCACGTTTTCAGTTGTAAACTACTCAAAGCCATTTACATTTGGAAGGCTTAACAACGATATCATTACCCTTCTCTCTAGTCTCGGTATATCCAACGAAAAAATTCTTGCGAAACAACAAGAATATTTTGATTGGATTCAACGAGCTTCAGAGGATTATCTTATCGCGATAGATCTTCTCAGCTGTCTAGGCCATTTCGAACAAGCAGA
>Ga0153934_1000545_pt1 | contig 11029 bp, 6 predicted proteins | sample TSNJ018MetaG_FD_104708 | JGI IMG/M metagenome (GOLD analysis project Ga0153934, IMG submission 104708) | Attine ant fungus gardens microbial communities from New Jersey, USA - TSNJ018 MetaG | ecosystem: Host-associated > Fungi > Mycelium > Unclassified | place: USA: New Jersey, Wharton State...
GTCCTACTAGATGTTGCACGAAATCCGCAGTAAAGTACCTAGTACCCTACAATACACGGCCCAAACTACAAAGAGAAATCTAACGAGAAATGTAAACTCAGATCACTCGCAACAGATCCAAATACAAGAGATGTGAGAAAAGGAGAGAAAAAAAGGCAGAAAGCAGGAATACAGGAGCAGCACTCAATGACCCTGTGATAGCACCCCACGTTAAGTGACGTTATTTGACCAAGCGAACGCTCCCGGGTTGCCTGTTAGGAACAGGACAAAATGTTTGATCACCATGCGATCACCATTTTTGATGAACCAACTGCAATCGTTCAGAATGTGAGCTCGGGTTTCGACCCTATTGTGACCGCAAGGGCAAGCATGATTACTTTGAGGAAAGAATCTCTTCCTGAATTACCCAATTGGGGCGTGATTTAGTATAACTCTTTGATCTGCGAAGTCGATCACACGATAACCTGGTTGGCTTTCTTTATGAGGAGGTCAATTCCTTGAGGGAGTTGAGTGATGTATTTGAGTCAGTAATGGGGCTAATAAGATTTCTTCTTTTTGCTTCTGAAAGTGGGGCCAAAGATAATGGGTGGGGTACAGCACCCTGAGAGTGACACCTGGACAGCAGATACTTTAGGATGTGCTGCGTTGGAAGGGTGGCGATTCTAAGATTGGATCTATTGGACAGAACTGATCAACATGACGTCGTTTTTCTCTCTCTCTCTCTCTGTTTTTGTATTATGAATCTCATCGTAGGCTCACTCAGTCGTCTACTACACCAGGTGACGTCTGAGGTGAGCTATAGTTCTCTTGCATGCATATCGCATCTCATTGTGTACTATAGATTATATTTATTCTAGGTGAATACATAGTCGTCTACCATACCGGGTGACGTCTGAGATTATATTTATTCTAGTATTTAATTGGATCTTTCTGCAAGTTTCTTCACGTGCATTGATACCTGTGGTGTACCTGTGTTTTGATGGGGGTAGACATGACTGCGGGTACAGGACTACCTGAGGGTCACCCGTGATGGGCCCTAGTGAGATATTTGACTAGGATAGTTCCCTCCTTAGTCATCTACTTGACCTCAAAATGCTTGAGGTGAGATATTGGTACCCCTATCGAAACAGTCGCTTACTATACAGCTTATGTTATGTCAGGTAGATACATAATTGTTATAATTCACCTCGTGCCTACCACGCGTTCACCTCATGTCGTCTCATGCCCATGTCATATAAGTCGATATGCTGTCATAGGGTTTCCCAGTCTCAGTCTGGTTAATATCACGTCCTTTATCTGAACACTGGGTTTAGGAACTCGTAACAATAATCGTCTGCTTGACCTGGAGACGCCTGAGCTTATATTTTGTCAGTCTCAAAATATGGCAATTTTCTACAATTCCTCAATGAGATTCCATATCCAGATTGAAATGAAGACGGATGGGCAATCCAATAATTGAATAGATAAGATTGACCTCCTGTTGACCTCTGTCTTCCATCTCGTCCCTTTCCGTGATTCTACTCTTTCTTTACCCTATAACAGGCACAAAGTTATCTATGAAGAAACGAAGTGCTCAGTGGTACAGTTTCAGAGAGGCAGAATAACAGAATAAGAGGTCAATAATGCAGAAGGATGACCACGGAATGCAGACGACATAGTAAGCAGGGGTTGCATCTTGCCGTATTGGGTGCAGGCTCGGTTGCAGGCTCGGTTGCGGCTGGAGCATTGTTGTAGGCAACCAAAAAGCCTATAAGGACTGTATAACAGCTTCGGGAATTGACCTGCCTTCGAATGCAGGAGGAGGACTTGGCATCAACTACAGTATTGGCGGATCGAGTGGTTTTCTTGTGTCAGGCTCCGGACCTTGTAATACACACTAGGACTTTCACACTCCAACCCTCCTTTTGGTTAGTGTAAAATGACCTTTTATATATTGTGGATCGGGAACGGGCATTTATACTCTTGTCACCAACAAATGAAAAGCAGAGATCGAAATCACCATCTCAAGAAGCCAGAGAAAACTCTCAACATCTTTCAAGCGAGAATAATGACAATGATGACGGCGAGCGAAGGACAGATGATCAACTAATAGATGATATATGGGAACAGAAGTAGTCCCGATGGAAGGCAGTTGTCAACATTCCTGATTCTTGCAGTTGAGTGTATCGTCCGAACTGATGGGTCACTGACCTTGATGTCGGCAGAATCTGACTGTTGTTGATAAACCATTACATTGAAGTATGGAGGGATTCAAGGCTGGAAGCGCGGCTTGGTGTTAGCAAGGCAAAAAAAACTGCCACTGACGCCGTCAAGCTCAAAGGTGGTGTTGGAATGGACTGACGCACTCCTCGTGTCAGATCATTATGTACGTCCCCACCATATCATTCCAACAGAATGGACTTGCTTGCTACTGAAGGTCGATAACTGGGTTATGCAGAGTCGTATGAGTTGATTGACATACAAAAGCTTATCTACATATTCTCCCCCCTCAGTCATCTATAAAATTAAAGACACCTAAATTGTTCATCGTGTATAAGGTGGAAGCGGCCTTAAGCTCATGAACTGTCTGACTGCTGCAAACGTAGGCTGAGAGTTGAGGCACAGAGAAGGCCAGTCATTGGTGGAGAGAAGGTCACCCTCATGCCCTAGTGTTATGGTCCGAATGGTAGGACCTTGGGGCAAACACTTCCAGAGGCGGTGAGAGGCAAAGGTTACTAGGATGTAAGAAAAGCGGTGGAGGCTTCACTGGATATCAAGCTGTGATTGATCATGCTGTGAATTAACCTATATACCATTACAGACATGGGCTCACTTCTGACTAATTTACTATGGATTTACGGCTCCCACTAGGCGCACAGGTCTGTGCCGCTTAGTCATTCATTAGTAATGGCAAATTCCAGTTTAATTCACTAACGAAATACCAACTATAATATGTCTGAATAATGTAAAGGGCATGCCCTCCAAGTCATCTTATGGCTGAATTCATCATAACTTTTTCAACACCTAGGGGCTTGTCTAGTATATCGGGAGGCTGGCAGCTTCAATCACATGCATAGATAACAGTTAAGAAGCCATTTTTCTCTCATACTCTGGGTTGTAAGTGCATAGCCTCTTGATTTAGCCCATGCATTAATTAATTGATACAGATAGGGCCTCTCGAGACTCAAAATAACCCTCAGAAGTAAGGTAATTCTTAACTCTCTTTTTGCTATATGCTGGAAACCCCTTAAGATTATAGGAGGGAGGCAGTTGGCTGGGAAGGCCATGGTCATGGCCGTGTTATTCGAGTCAAATTCATTGGTGAATTAAACGCGTGGAATTTCGCGTTGAATTTGGCCTATCCTATGACTGATGGATGACTAAGCGGCACAGACCTGTACCTTCTGCTTACAAAATCACTTTTAAGCTTTCTTCTTCTCTTAGAAGTCGAGGGCTCCTTTATTCTATAAGATTGATGAACATTGACACAGAACCAAGATCTGGAATAGCATTTTCTATAGCTGGAGACTCCATGGAGCCCCTCTTTTACCTGGATTTCCATCACCCATCATGGGAGTTGAGACGTGGGATCAAAGTTCATCACAGTTGTGATTTGATGATCTATTTCTAGGCTGAAACTAGATCATGAGTACCGTGTGTGACTTGTTAACAGCAGTTGATATATAAACCATTTTCGCCTAGTTGCGTACAAAATACCTCTCTCCCACACATCCCATGCCAATGGCCGATAAATATGGACTAATACCAGATGATTACGTCGATAACCTGAAGAGCCTGTCAATTACACATTACGGTCAAGGTATGCTAATTCTTATTCCATTGTTCTCGAGGTAGATCTTGAAGCCTATTCAAGCCATCATTGCCACCTTGATAGTATATGATTTTATTCATCATATTCCTCAACAAGTGAGAATTTCTACTTTTAAATGATGATTCCACATATTTCTTCCCTACTAGGTTCAGTACCTTTACAGGCATGTTTTCAACTTGATCGTCAAATTTTTGTCAACTATTGCCACTGACACATGAAAACTCAGGAGGAGATTATCAAAGCTGCATGTTATTTATTTTTCTGTCCTGATATGTGGTTGGGCAGGCATGATGTGAGTGTGACGACTTATTTTGTTGAATCAGACAACCAATCCAAAATTTCAGAATTCGTACATATGGTATGAGGAAATTATATATATTAAAGTGACATCTACTTATAGCAACTTCACCCAGTTGATAATGAAGCTTGGATATTGCTATCAGTGAGACATTTACTTTGATCCATTTCTGAAATTTTCATTGACTAGAATGTTTCAGTGGTATAGATCAAATGTATCCGTTGCTTGGTATGACTTATCTCTTCACCAGGTGTTTCTTTGGCCAGTCACTCACTATTGAGTGAATTTTATCACAGCTCTTAAGGAATAGAGTAGCTAATGTCAATAGATTCATCTCGGTATTCACTTCATTGGTAGTGAAATTTCTGTCGGTTCTCCGCCTTCGAGCAATTTGGAACAAGGATTTCATTGGTGAGTAAACTAGAAGAATGTGCCAATGGACCTATTGTATCGATAATCTTAATTCCAGTCACACTGGCTCTATATACAATGACGGCAGGTCAGTTTGTAAAAACTTACTTCTGACTAATAGAGACGACTGATGGTCAAAATTAGCTGAGGTCTTGGTACACTTTGAAGGAAGTATACAATATTGATCCATAAACTGATATTATTTTTTAGGCTGCCGTGTCTGTAATGATATTAAGAGTGTATATCAATTCATTCTCCGAAGTGCCACTCCCTCTCCATGGCTGTTGGAACACGGTAACACAATTCGATCATTTACTAAACAGTCTTGGTAGTACATTTTAGTATGTGTTCCAACATATCTTGCTCTGCCAACTTACACGGTTCTTCTCACATCAAAAAGTATTGTCAGGGCTACGACAACAGCAATTGAAATTTTCTTGACTTTTATCAGGTTTACCATGACATATAAAACCCAGAGGGTTTCAGGGGATGGAATATGCGCCCGTATTTCTTACATGCAAACCTCCACTCGTTTATTGTATGTGTTTTACCGCGATGGGATACTTTTATTCATACCGTGAGTTCAAACCCAGAAATTATTGATGTAACTGATTGCATATTATTCAGTCTCTTGGGTAAGCCTAGACTAAAAAACAAGTGGGCTAGCACTTATTCTTTTTGAAGTCCAGTCAATCCTGGAAGCCATTTCTTTCCTAGATTCAACTGACATTATTTTGGCTACCTTCAGCTAGTACGTTGTTATTGCTGCTGGTCTTCCACTTACTGCCTCTGTTTATCAGCTCTTCATACTTCATTTATCCCTTTATTGTAAGCTAGACCTATCTCCATCATCACCTCTGATTCATGTGTCGTTCAGGTGTCACAGTTGATACTCAATTTGCTTGAAGCAAATTTTCCTTTGCACGAAAGTATAGATTCCAGGACAATGGAAACCCTCAGGTTCTGTAATCCAGAGTCCAATACAGACACTGAAGGGGATATTTCGCGAGGTGATGGAGGAGCTACCTCCCTGGCCTAAGAGATCTGTGAAGAGGAAAGATGATGAATAAGAAACTCGGTGTTGTTTATCCAAGTAGATGATTGTCGGATGTAGATGGAATATTAACCATTGTTTTGTCCGTTAATCTCCCACTATATGATTAGCGAGTTGGAATGAAGTGAGTGAGACAGTTGATACCAATAACACGAGGACAACAGAAGAGATGCACAACATAATTCTGGAGCACGATGCCTCGAGGAATCTGCTCCAGTTGATGGGAAAATGATATAATGCACTAGTTGTATTCATACAAGTGAAAATAAAATAAAGCAAGAACAGACATCTACATCACTGACAATTCATGGACTATGAATATCATGTCTCTCATACTTTGGTTTTTCTGGGGCAGTAGTCACAAAAACCACTGATAGGAATAATTTAATCAGGGCCCACCACGGGTCGGTAGTCTGATCACCACCCGTACCCCATCAAAACACGGGTCAGATAAACAACATAAAACACCCAATTGTGTTAGCAAATCTGATTGGTAGCATGGCACGTGATTAGATATGATGTCATTTCCTCCACATATTCCTCCTCCCTGATCCACCCGCCAATCCGATCTGCTTTCTTGTCTTCGCGGCTTACAACAGTGGAATCCGTCAAAATCTCTACCAACTTTGAATTTTGAAAAGGCTGACAAAGCCCCCACTATCGTGTGCTTACATATCATTTCCTAAGAAGCTCAAAGAACTGATTCGAAATCCCTTATCAGATGATCACAGGTTTAATTGCCACAGGTTCCATTTGGACCGCTAGGAGCTGTCAGAACTTATACGCAAAGGAGGAGGACGAAGAACGTACAGCTCCTCAGCCCCAACAAAATCAATCCCAGGGACCAGAATTCGAGTCAAATAATCCTGGTGCAGCAGAAAAATCTCGAGCTCCAGGACAACAGAATCGTCAGCGGCGAAGAGCGAGAAGAAAGTCTCATAAAACAAGCTCACAGAATCAGAAGTCAACTTCACTACGAGAGAAAGAAGCATGCAAGCAACATCGCAGTCAAAAGTCAATTCCAGTGGACGAGGCTCTTTGAAAGACGTCGATGCGTTCATTTTCGATGTATTCGGTACCGTTGTTGATTGGCGCACGAACGTTGTCAAAGAAGTACAAGAATTAAGTTTAAAATATGGTGTCGGTTCGTTCTTGTTCTCGCATCGCGCAAGTAAAAGGGTTAACCTGCGATTCTAGATCCTGGGACTGTTAATTGGGGCCAGTTCGCTCAGGAATGGCGAAATGCATATACGAAGAGCATGTGCGACTGTCTTATCGTTCGTCTGTGATTATTGGGTTTAACATACCAACCACTTGATAGGTTAAGTATTGGAGGAGGTTTTGAGACCTCAGGTTCGTATAACATTGATGTGATTCATCGTCAGGTGAGTCTACTCCTAGTACCTTCACGATATCATTTACGTTTCAAACAGCTTTTAGACAAGCTTCTCTTGAAACCGCAATGGGCGGCTCATGCCTCCGCATGGACTGAACAAGACAAGCGCGAGTTGACGTTCGCTTGGCATCGTCTAAGTGGTATGGTTCAAAAACCTTTTTTCCCATATATATATATTTGTTTCTGCCAGGTTGGCCGGACTCTGTTCAATGGCTCAATGAGCTCAAAAAAGATAAGATCATCGTTTCATTGTCCAATGGCAATATGAGTTTGTTGATCGACATGGTTCGTTTTTTACTATCTAATAATGCCGTGACTGATGAATGTGCATTACTAGGCGAAGCATGCAAATTTGCCTTGGGACGCAGTGTTCTCTACTGAATTATTTAATACATTCAAACCGTACGTCTGCTGTCTCATTGTTGATCTCCCTCAACTCACAGGCAGGTCGCTTGCACTTTGCCAAATTTCTAATGAAAAGAAACGCCAAAGCCTATCTTGAGACCGCCCGTCATCTCTCTCTTCCACCGGTCAGATGTGCCATGGTTGCAGCACATATGTGGGATCTTCGCGCCGCTCAAAAGCTGGGCATGAAGACTATCTATGTTCCGCGTCCAGGTGAAGATGCGGGCCTTGGAGACGATGAGACAAAGAACGAGGAAGAGGGAGTTGAGGTTGATTTTGTAGTCGACAGTTTTGAGGGGATCGTTTCACTAGTCAGAGGGGATCACTAAGTTTGAAAATTTGATTGGCCGTTCATTTTAATCTTAGGGTCCAATTATTTAAAGAGGACTGTTTTCGGACTGAATTACAACAGGATGGCAAAAAACTATGAAATTAATACGAATCAACTCCCTGAGAAGACTCGTACCAGGACACGGATTGATATAACAAAACTACCGCACTCTTACAGCCTGATAGCATCCTCTGCGTCGAGTTACCCAATTTTTTCTAATGCCTTTGGCTCTTTAGAATTTAGGTCCCTTTTTAGTATTGTGAGGCCAGGAAACGATTCAAAGCCTCAATAAAAAAATTTCAGGTTTTGCATCTTTAAGGAAGGCTATCCGCCTATACCAAACTCTGTCCCAAAGCACTACATTTCCAAAGAGAGTAGTCAATCTAGAGTGTGAGGATAGTTTAGAGCTACCAATTAGAAGAAGACAGGGACAGCCTAAGTGGCTTACAATACTAAAATGTCAGAGTATGATGAAGTAAGAAACTCAGACGTCATCACGATGTAGACGACTGAGGTGTATCTACTCAGGATGTATATATGTGGATACAACTACCTGCACAGCCATGGAGTAGACTAGAGGAGTGATGTATCAGGTGTCGAATGGAGTTAAAACTTGAAATGATGGACCGAAAATACCTTACCGATGCGGCACTCCATCTCAATGAGAAATATCAAGTAACTACTGTGAAACACAACCGAGAGTCGGACTTATGTGATACATGACATTTCAACACAACACACGTACCATCAAAACTAATGATCATCTACTCAATAAAACACAACCCAAAACACAAGTTGTGATATGGACCCACGGTTGTTGCCATCACACACTCTACATTCATAAATTGAATGACTAACAAACAAAAGTAACGTAATACAGAAATAAAATAAAGAAAATCCAGAACAAAAAAAAAAAACTAAACCATAGAACACACCAAAAAAAAAACTGACTTTTTCCCTCTGGTTTTTCCACAGCCAACAAAAAAACCAAACAAAAAAATGGAAAATAAAATATATCCAAATCCATGTAAACACGCACACCAGAGAGAAGAGCAGCAGCATAACACAACACGTATGTGAGTAAAAGAAAAAGAAAAAAACCCACCAGCAGGACATCCTGACATAAATGAAGAGAACAAAAGTAACAAACTGCAGGAGCACTCATGGTGGTTATATAAGTGGCAAAAAAAAACAGAATAAATAAAAAATAAAGTTGAAATTTTCTGCCAGCAACCAACCAACAAAAAAAAGACGTCGAGCAGTCACTGCATGATAAAAAAAATGAGTTACGAACAAAGGCTGCATCAGAATATTTCCCCACAACAAAATGGTACCTTTGAGTCCTTCTACCAATTCATCGTACTACCCGTCAACATCGGCCCCGAAATAACACCAGGTTCAACCATAGGCCTCCTCTGGCTCATCATCTGACTCTGACTCCCATCATGCACATTCGTCTGTTCATAACCCCTCAATGAATCCTCCGCGTAATAAAAGCTCCTTCTCCTCGCACCGCCCACGCTGTCCTGATCAAACTGTCTTCCTTCTGGACGCACTCCCAAAACGTCAGGAGAATCTGAAAGTCTCCTATGTGCATATGCCCTGCGTCTCTTGATGGACCTGCAAACAAGGAACACAAGCACCAACAAGGCAATAGCTCCTAGGGCACTGACAACACCAATAATCGCATCTCGACGTGACTTGCCATTATCCCCTAAACCGCCACTACCTCCACTATCTCCACTGGTGCCGCCGTTAGATGAGGTCGGATTAGGCACAGAGAGAATGTTATAGCCAGAAACAACGCGACTCGCAAGGTCCTTGGCGACACCGTTCGGAACGTTGGAATAGAAAGGAGAAGTTTTGGTCTTGATTTGCGCAGCCAGGGTATCAACAACATCCGTAGGAATCCAGCCGATCCAGGTACAGCCAAGTAGGGAGGCATCACTGGGACTTGTATAGGTGGTAGGGACATAGACTTGCAAGGCATAGGTCTTGATTTGGTCAGCTGACAGTCAATTAAATTGTTAGTCCAGACAGAAACCACCATCAGAGAACTCACAGGAAATTCCAAGAGCAGCATCGATGATGACAGGCGTGTAAGCAAAGATTTGACTAGATGCAAGAGAATTGTTGACAACAAAAGGCCAATTAAGCTCGTTATTGAAAAGGATGCTGATCAGGGTATATCCGTTGAATTGGTTCCTGTCGGTGAGATCAAGCTGGTCACGCGGGAAAATCCTGGCAGGAATGCCCGGCGGTAGAGCAGGAGTGGTAATCGGTGCAGTGGCGGAGACAGTCCCGGTAGCGACTGTTGTGGTGGCAGCATCCGGATCAGTGATGGAAGCCGTGACACTTGTCGTAGGAACCGAAGCAAAGGCAAGTGAAGATTCGGTAAGGACAAAGGAAAGACCGGGCTCGACAGAGAAAGTCGTGACTGCTGTAGTTGTACTAGTGACCGCAGTAGGTGTACTAGCAGACATTTGACTAGAAGTGGCATTGGATGATGAAGAGGGGAAACTGATGGTGGAAGAAGCGACACCAGAAGCTGAGAGAGGCAATGACAAGAGTGACGAAGGGAGACTGATCGTGGAAAGAGCAAAACTAGATGAAGGGAAATTGGAAGCTGAGGTTGTAGAGCTGTTCAGAGAACTGGTAATCCCCAGAGAAACAGACAGGCTGGTAACGTCCGGCAGGGCAGAGCTTAAAGTAGTTTTCGGCGGCAGGGTAGAATTGGAGCTGCCGATGTCAGTAGTTGAAAAGCTATTACTGCCAAGGAAACTCGTGAGAGTGTCAAAAATTCCACTGGATGAAGATGGAGGACTAGTGATAGTTGAGGATGGAGGACCAGAAGTCGAACCAGAAATGACGGTGGTGCTGTCTGTAGAAGTCGTGACAGAGACACCGGAAGAGCTTGAACCCAGAATCTCACTAGTGGTGTTGCCAATCAAACTCGTGATGGGATTGAGAATGCCTCCACTGCTTGAGCTTGGAGATGCAGGTGAGGACACTGGAGAACGTGTCGTAGGCCCATCGAAAGAGGTAGTACTGCCACCTGAAGATGAAGGGGAAACGATGGTCGACGACAAAGGACCAGACGAAGAACTCGGAAAGACGGTAGGAGTCCCTGTAGGGGTCACGGTAGAGACACTGGAAGTACCTGGACCCAAAATCGCACTGGTAACACCACCAAGCAAACTGGTGATGGGACCGATAAGACCTCCACCATCGCTTGAACTCGGAGATGGAGTCACAGCAGGTGTCGAATGTGTAGGAGGCCTATCGAGAGAGGTAGTACTGCCACCTGAAGATGGAGGGGAAAC
>Ga0153934_1000549_pt1 | contig 10986 bp, 9 predicted proteins | sample TSNJ018MetaG_FD_104708 | JGI IMG/M metagenome (GOLD analysis project Ga0153934, IMG submission 104708) | Attine ant fungus gardens microbial communities from New Jersey, USA - TSNJ018 MetaG | ecosystem: Host-associated > Fungi > Mycelium > Unclassified | place: USA: New Jersey, Wharton State...
AATGCAATCACAAACGACCGTTGGGGATAGTATTTATTCGATGCATGCCTGTCTATATTTGAAAGTCAAATCCTTGTAAGGAACAAGTAGAAGAAGACCAGAAAAATAATACTTTGTTTTGTCAGGTTCCAAATTGTCAACAATATCCACGTGAGTCCCCCCCTTCAGAATCAATCCCTACTTCACCAGGCATATGTAAATTCTCATTGAAAGTAATCAAGACAAAACCAGAATCGACTCTATCGATATCTTTGGTGCCCCGTAGAGTAAGCGTTGATCGCTGGTTTTCAAGGGTGGCTAAATTGTCGTGCCAAGGGAGACATAGTGTGCGGCGAGTGCTTCTGAAACAGTGACTTCGTCACAATAGGGACCGAAAGGTAAGCGATGGACTTGAAAAGTACTCAAGGTAGATGTACAATCCGGAGCCGCATAGGTACCCATATCCAGACCTTTCACAGGGGGCTCGTCAAATATGGTTGGCCATACATTATTATAGAATGATGACCAGTCGCCTTCTTTACCTGTTGACTAACAAACACTCCAGAGTCCTTCTATGGCTTCCTGTACCTAATGCCTGTAGCGTGTACTTTGACAGACTGCACACATATCGGCCCGGCGTGTCATCTCAACGTGTGAACAAATGGGTGGAGTCAACAGGATGGGTGGAGTCAACAGAATGGGGTTCAACGACAAAGTATATTCTACATGGGGAACAGACGTGCGACGATCACGTAGGATACGTCATGTAGAACCAACTAGATATAGTAATGCCAAACGACAAAGAGTATCTGGGGGATGAAGATAAAACAATATAGCAGGTACTTGACAGGTAAATGGATACCTGTATGAATTATGCGAATGTCGTGCAAAATTTCAGCCTGAAATCTTATTGGAGGCCTAAATTCTAGGAATGTATTGCACATACGAAATTCCAGTCTTGGAAAATAAGCTTGATTCTCATGACGGACTTGACACCACTTGACGCCACCTCATGCCCCACATGTGCTACGGTGCGATGCCCTTATCAATGATGTATCCTCGTACTTTTCCTGTCTACTTGAGACACAAAGGCAGCTGAAGCTAGCCATTAGTATCGCAGAGCGTTGTTGTAGTACTTCAAACAGTATACTCTATAAGGCCCTCCCACGACAATACTACCATCATACTCTTCTCCCAGACGGATGAATTCTTCTTCCAATTTGTTAATATCTCCATCAGTCCGTGATCTTCGAGAGCAATGCTTCCCTGACCCAGACACAACAATTAAAACTGTCCTCCTTCTGCTCCCGCACAGGAAATTGCACAGGAATATCGCTCATGAGTTGAGCAATAATTGTGAACACCGCGGATCAAACCTGTGTCTCAGATACTCTGATGTGAAAGATAGATCTAGATTCCAACGAATTTCATACATGCTACACATATCCAGAACTTTTTAGACTTCCAAATTTTTCATGAGAAAATTTTGATCGAATCTTCGCGAAGTTTAAGGACATTCCATGCTTATCAGTTTGGTAGTAAGACTGATTGGAATCAATGTTCACACGTCGAAGCGACGCACCGAGGTCGAGACCTGTTTCTGAATTCCTGAGCATCTCATCGGGCAGGCACGGCTCCGGCGTCAGGAGTATGAAAGTGACCAAAATGGTTAGTATGCATGTCTGCCTGAGAATTGTAGTGCATATATGAAACATCCCGTAGGAGCTCTGAGGATGTAGTGCACGTATCAAATTCTGAGTCTGGGATGAATTTAATTCCTGTAACTAATTTTTTGTCACACTGTCGCATTGCACGCGATGCGAACAACAATAACCTAAATTTGTGCTCACTGGGAGGTTATTTTATAAAAAGAGTAAATTTACTACATAGAGCTTGAACTAGAGACAAAAGATGAACTCGAAGAAACATTGTGTTGCTGCTTGACTAAGTATGCAAACGATCAGGAAAATAGAAGGAGGAAGGCTATAGTAGGATAAAATCATTATTAATGTTCAACAAGCCGAGATCAGTTTTTATTCGAAGTCTCACTTTGTATATGATACATGATCGTGATCTGTCATGGAGAAAATATCTATATATGGTATAGCACCCTGACATAGGAAAAATGTTTCCGAGATCATAACACTAAGAAAGTCTAGGATATCCTGAAATGAAATTCACGCTCGGCACAGATCAAATCTGCTTACGGGAAGTCACCAAGTCACCGGGAAGTTACCCACTATTTATGTAGACTATTGTTCTGATCCATATATAGGTGAACAGGTAAACAAGGAAACTGGGAAACATTCCATTCAGTTCCATGCCAGACGTTGATATCGGCAAGTTCGTGTACAAGAGGTCTGTCATGCTTTCTTCTGCCTAGTAAATGTATGACCAACCATATTCAAGCCGACAAGTCACTTTGACGAGCCTCCTGTGGAAGGTGTGGTTATGGGTACCTATGCGACTGCGGATGGCTATTTATCACATCTTCCTGCGAATGAGCAACGAGACGAGTTCTTTTCGTGCATTTCGCTTACCTTTCGACCTCTATGCTAAATACGGTCCCCACGTCCCCGCCGTAGAACCATTCGCCACACAATATGTCTCCCTCAACACGACAATTCCCACACCAACCGTGCTGGACGTTTGCAAGGATAGTGGTGGAGTTTTTTTCTTGATGACGACAGTCCCTGGTCGGTCCTTTTCAATGGACGGGGTTATTCTTCATTCAATGTCAGACGAGCAAGTTTTCGTCTTCGGTGAAACACTTCGTAGCTAGCTCGCACAGTTCAGAGCACTGCCCCCGCCCCCTGACGGTAGAGTCAGCGGTTTCATGGGTACTCCTTTTCGCTGTGCAAGGGTCGACCCCTTTGATTATATAGACCCATTCGATTCCATGGACGCTTTCCATGCACAATTTTTCTGCACCCTCCCTTCCACTTCTGATGCAGCCATGCAATCCCTCGCTATACGGACACGGGCCAAGAAATATCGTCTCTGTTTCAGTCACTGTGATCTCGGCCCACAGAATATTCTTGTCGACGATAATCAAAGGCCCGTAGGACTGATTGATTGGGACTCTGCAGCTTGGATGCCTGAGTATTGGGAGTTTACAGCAGCCATCCACAAACGGTTGAAATATGAACCGTGGGTGGAGATTTTCAAGCGCGTCTTTCTACAATATGAGGACGAACTAACTCTTGAAAGCGAGCTATGGAATACTGTCAGTCCGTTTCAGTTACTAGTCATTGTGATGTATGACTTGTTGCTCGATATTTGTTAATAATTTAATCTTTGCACAAAACTCACCGTGTCAATGGAATCGAGTATGTGGCCACCAACTATGTTTTTGGGACGCCCTTCATCGACATCCTGCAATCTCAGACTATATGCTTGACATTTATTTGGTCAATTTTTTTTGGATATTTATTTGGCCAATATTGTTTCCTAATACATTGCTCTGAAATTGATTTTCCACAGATATCAAGATTCGAAGATCATTAGGTGCTATTGATGAGCCGGCACAGTGGGTATGTAGCTTTGATCTAAAAAAGGAGAACGAGTTGTTTTAGCCATTCTTTTGAAGATATCACCCTCGGTGGTACCTCTATGTAAGACATGTTGTACATGTCCATGTGTCCTGATACCTTTTTTTAGCTTAACATTTTATCACTGGTGAAATTTCAAGACAATATACTAACTGAGTCTGACAGTAATCTGACTACTGTCACATCTTGTTGCCCAAGTCGTTCAGAATTCTGTTCATTCCAATCAGCACGTCGAGGCGACACCCAGGTCTAAATGTGTGCAATTCAAGACAAGTCGCAAGCCACTATGACTAGATGCGGAAAGCCACTGTAAGAACGACGAGACGAGATACTCAAACCTTTCTGAGTAGTCAAATTCTAATCTAACGGTTTCTGCTGGTGATTTCTTTCTGATTTCTCCACTGTCAAATATTATTGTCACCAATAGTTCCATGCTAATCTATCTGCAGTTCTCTAAATAGAATACTTGAGCATCCTGCTGACTTCTTGTGACTAAAAAGAATGGCTTGGGGGCCCTTAAACCCATTGGGGATAATAGGAAGATGGTCTCGTAGCATTTTTCTCAGGTCATGAGATCATCGATGGCATCTCGGCTCAAAATTTCTCAGACTGGATGAATCAATTATCCGATCAATCAAACTATTTAACTCCAGTCAACAAAAAATCATACACAACTTACATACCCAATCTGAACATTACGAATGTAGCACGACACGTGTATTCACATGATGCTCATTGCCTAGAAAATCTGGGAGTGTACTACACGTGTGAAATGACAACATGAGGAGATGAACTATGAGCTCCCAAAGCTGCTGTCACTCCATAACCTGTATGTGTGGCGTTACGATACCTTTGTCATTTATATAGTCTTGTACTGTGCTTTCCTACTTTTCTCCAACTTCTTACTGTCGCCACACTGTCCATCCGCTAAAAGTTCCTTAACACAATGGCGACAAAGGCATTTACCATCAACAGCATCTATATTGCACTGTATGTGCGCGGCAGCGATGATATATTTCACTGGTGTCTAGCTATTCCCTACAAGAACACAAATGCACGGTTGATGTATGCGACAAACAGGCAAGGTGGATGGCACTACGAGTCCAAGGACAACAACGTTTTTGCCTCAGGAACACTCTGCACCCTTGTGCAAATTGGTAACTGACCACATAGCTCTCGTGTGATAGGTCTTGAATTTTTGTTTTACAGGATGTGTCTCCTCAACAGATGTCATAAGACAGATAGATGAACACCTATCGCATATTCAGATGGAAATTCCACAGGTCGACAAGTCTGTCTCACCAGCCTTCAACAGTCGTGTATGGGCTAGGCAAGCCATCAGAGTATTGAATTCCGAGGGTTTCATCAAATGCTCTGATATCTCTGCTTTGGAGAAAGAGTGTAAATCCCTGGCTTAGAGGAACTGGGATCACATTGCGTTTGGATCAGGACCGTTCAGAGTGTTTACTTCACAGTACTCTACCTAGCCAACTAGGAAGAGGTAGCTATACATTGTATTTGTATTTGAGTCACAGACGGATAAGCCGGATCTAACAGAATTGATGAAGAGTTGAATCGACCTCTGACCGTCTACTTTCAAAGGATTACAAACACAGCTCTTACAATAGCATACGTTGAATGAAAATATGTAGTAAGTGGAAAAGAATCTGAGATATATAAGACCTAAATTCCTTGATTTGTGTACCGAAACATGAATGGTCGAACTGGACTGTATTGCCACTTGTCTTTCATTGATAGGAATGGATTACTGGTCATACACTCGGATAAGTGTCAATTGGACTGGAATACTTGGACGCGTCCTAGTTGCGCCACATGACTAATTTCCCTCATCACTCCAACCAACACCCCACTTTTGGGACATAAGAGTCAAACTCGAACGGACAGGTGTCTTATACAATGTTTTACAGGCCAGGCACGGGACTTATATACAAAACTTGACCCCGTAGTGAACATTCGACGAGCCCTCCAGACCAGTACCCGCGCGAATGTCACCTTCATGAATACCACCGCCATATCCTGGAGGAGGTCTCAACTTCGGTATACCCCCCTTGCAGATTTCTTGTTTAAATCCAGCGCCTAGGCCTCCCCATGCATAAGCCTACCATCAACGACAGTTACTCCGAAGAGGGACTTAAGACGAGCTCCCAAGGTACCACCCAGTCTGGTGCAACGAGTAGATATTAATTCTTCTTTTCTTTCTAACACACTCCTTCGGCTACATGCCTCCAAAAAATCCTGGATCCAGGGGAAAAGGTTGCGCCACATGACCTACTGCCCTCAATTATAAGATAATTGTATATTTTTGTCCGGACTCGGTGATTTCGGTGGTATCGTCGATGCCATTCGCTCTCTAATTCAGTCGAGGTACCATCATAAGTGTATTGATTCCTGATCGTAATTTCAAATGGTCTGCGTGCCCAAAGGATATACAACCTCAAATTTACCAAAATCTTCGTGGAGCGAAAGGGTAAATTTCAGTCGAATTTTTACAGTTGAACAATATGTCGATGTCATCAGTGACTTTAAAAATTTCCATCTTTCGCGGCTAGTCCTACAGTCATAAAATACGTTTGTATCCACTCCTCAGAGCCGTCCATGCTCAAACCTATCACGTCTGTCAAAGTGTCTTCTCTTCGGCTGCAGTTGGTCTCGATTCAATCTGCCATGAATCACCAAACACATTTTTCTGGGGCTGGCACATCCCTTACGGGTCGTGGCATTGCAAAATGGACCCGTGTCCAGTCTCTCTGTGGTGCCTTGTTGATACAGATATTCTATGTTACGGTTCAAATATACTTAAAGGTATAAAGGAGGCTGTGTTCACTCCTGAGTCGACTTTAGTCCCTTTAAATCTCCCGTGGTCCTGCAGTATATAATCATATTAGCCAGCCTTTGAAACCAGCGATCCACGCTTACTCTACGGTGGTACCAAAGATATCGACAGAGTCGATTCTAGTCTTGTCTTCCTCTCCTTGATTGCTTTCAACGAAGATCTACATATGCCCGATCAAAAAGGGACATCAATCTAAGCACTCAAGGGCGACTCACGTGGATACTGTTGACATTTTGGAACCTAACAAAACGAAGGACTATCTTCTGGCCTTCCTCTACTTGTTCCTTAGTCAAATCAAGGACTTGCGCGACGGCCGGCTCAACAGCATCCTCAACATCCTCGAAACCGATTGAAGATCGATTGGCCATAAGTTTGACGCGTTTTGGAGCTTGAGACACGTTCGAACTGGCAATTGCAATAGAGCGTACGCGCACGAGTTGATTAAACTGGCGTAGGATATAATCTTGTTACCTCTCTCCCGGAATCGAAGGCATGAAACGTACATGCAAATTCAGGAGTAACTGATCATCTGCATCACTCAGAAGATATTTTTCACTTGTATTTCGAACTTTGCCCTCGAGAATGGGTCTCAAAGGGTGCTGCGCTGCCTCATTCAGGCAGTTCAATTGGGAGGTGTCAAGAAACTCGAGCAGAGATCTCTGACAGGGCATTCAGAGCAGAGACAATGTTGGGAGCATAGCTTACATCTTTTTGCTCATCGGTAGCCATTGGGAGAGAAGAAGGGCGCGACGGGATGGGCATCAAGATTATCCAAATGAATCACGTGAGGAGAGCTACTCTAACATATTACACACTCGTCCTTGGCTTGTTGCCGCGTTGGTCGAGCCATGTTCGCCCGTTTGTTCCCTGCACGCTTGATTTCTGTCAGCTTGTTCATTGCCTTTTTGTTTCCTTGGGCTACAGGGGTTCAGTTGGCAAACAAAAACTTTATAAAAATTCCTACCTGCTGCTCGCATATACCACTTCTTAGCAAACTCAATGTCTTGTTTAATTCCGATCCCCACCTCTGCATAGTAGCCAACAGCATATTCTGCGTTGCTAAGGCCCTTGTTTGCGGCACGACGAGCCCATAAGTATGCCTCTGAGTCGCTCTGCTTAAGAACACCCTCACTTCCTGTGAGATACCATCCACTGAGTGCCAATTCAGCCTCTGCATCCCCCTTTTCAGCCGCTTTTGTATACCAGGCTATCGAGCGGCGGGGGTCAACAGGACAGTTGAGAGTTCCAAATTCATAACATTGTCCCAACTTGTAATGTGACTGGGTATAGCCCAGCTGTGCTGCCTGGGTAAACAATGCTTTCGCATAACCAGGGTCACACTGTACCAAGTTCGAGTTGGGCTGTTCGTGTAACAAGCCCAGTTCGTGAAGCGCATGAGGATTGTCTTCGTCCGCCTGTTCCGCCGCTCGTTTAAGCCAAGTAATTGCTTCGCGAGGGTTCTTTTGTTGTTCAAGAGAACCCTGCAGAAGAATCATGCCGAGTTTATACATGGCCGGTGTATCACCCAACGACGCTGCCTTGCGATAAAACGCCGCAGCTCTCTGCGGTTCCTTTCTTGTCCCAGCTCCGATCTCATTACAAACTGCCACGCGGTAAGAAGCAGCAGCATGATTCTGTTTGGCTGCCTGAAGATAAAGATGATATGCACGTTCATGGTCAACTTGCAATCCCAAAGCACCTGTTCCATGACAATTTGCCAAAAAAAATTGAGCTTCGTGATACGCTTCTCCCTGAGTTGCCAGTCGCTTGATCACTTTGAGTGACTCTTGCAATAGCATCTCGCTATACTTTCTCGCGGCACGTTTATCCGGAGCTCCAGAACGTATCTTCTTTGCGGCATCAATAAGATACTTTGCATAGAGAAAGTGGGCTTCCGGATCAGGGTCTCCCTTGATTCGCTGGCGATACTGTTCAATGTACTCCTTTGTGTAGGGTGGAGTAGTAAGATCGATAGCCTTGCTCTTGGTGGTCGAGGGGGTAACAGAATTGGATGTTCCAGCTCGTTCTAATGAGGGACGATGAGGCTCAACTTCGTTTCCTTCCGACAAGGGTCGGACAGAAGGTGGCTGAGAAGGAGAGAAGGAGGGGGGATAAGACGACATGGTTGGATCGTACTGGTGAGCATGGTTTGGTGGAGGCGGTTGCTGGTAGGAGCCATAGTCGACCGGTTGCCCGGCTCCTGGTGGGCCGAGAGGATTGCGAGGAGGTAACATGGCAGCGGGTGGTGGCCCCATTCCTAGTACATTAGAAGCAGCAGCATAGAGTGGATTATACTCCATCGGCCTTGCAGGTGGCTGTTGCCAAGTGGGAGAAAAGTTGCGATCGTGCGGGAAGGCACTTTGGGGTGAACTGTAGCTAGTGTCGAAGGAGTATATACTTCGCTGGTCGTCCTGGGAATCGAGAGATTGTTGACGGGGAGCAAGAGGGGAAACGAGTCGTGGAGGTTGCATGCCTCGCTGAACAGGTGCAGAATGATGGGACAGAGAAGACGCCGGACGAGGAAAAGGATCTCTATGGGCCATGGGTGGTGGTCGCTGGGCCGAGTCGTGGAGAGTCAAAGCAGAAAAAGCGTCGAGAGAGACAGTTGGGTCGAATGGCTGGGGAGGGTCGCTGGAGTGTGGCTGCTGGGAGGGCAGAGAGGGCACAGAACGGTTCGAATGCATCAGACCAAAAGCTGTGGACAACAAGCATTTGCAGGCAGATAAAAACAAGTAGAAAAATACTTACATGGAGGAGGGAGGAGGTCAGGTCCATTTGGAGAGGAATGATACTCAGCCATAATGATGTTATGGATATAATGGATCGGACGAACAACAAGTCTGATTATATTCCCACAATCAATACAAATCTACCATTAGTCTCCAGTCCATTGCCACTGCTCAACTGTACGCTCTATCCGCTGTCGTTCCAGTCCCTGCTCTGTTTTCCTAACCTTCACAACTACTGTCCGCTGCCGACTGACTTGCGCCTCTGGGTCTTCCACCGACCCCATCGTTTGATCTTCTCCATCCACCCATGCGTCACTCCAAGCCTCTCCCGCCCCTGGATGAGCCGCCTGTACAGTCTCCATCCCGAGATTCTCTTCCTTCGTCTGTTCTCTGTCCCATATTCGGGGTTTGAAGTTTCGAAACCTTTCTTCTACTCCTTCACTCTCCACCTTTCGCCGCTTCACACCGTTGACATGCCCATTCGCTTTCTCCACCTTTTTCAAACCTTCATCGTCACTAGCCGCTCCTGCAGCCAGTCTCAACCGCCATCTAACTTCCCTTGCACATGCAGGCCCATCCTTCACTCGTTCCACGGGAATCTGTTCCCTCACCTCTTTCTTTGCCACCTCTGGACCATGTTCCAGTATCCGCGATTCTGAAACCAGAAATTCGGCAAGCGCCACTAGTGAATCCAGTAGTCGGGGCGAGTAATCTTGGTCTGGTCTTGTTTTCAGGTCCCGGAGAATTTTTTCCGCGACGTACCAGCAAAGCCTAGATTTCATCAGTTCATGAATCTATTTCTAGACAGAATGTTGACACACTTAGAGAACATGGGAAATCGAAACTTTCTTGGTACTGACGTCGTAATTTCAATATTGCGTACACGCAGCTCTGAAATGTCAAATGAGTCCAAGGATTACGGTTGCAATGGATTCATCACCCACGGGTTGGGACACTGTATGAATGAAGGAAGTTGCCTCCAAATACCATTGTATCCACAGGTGTATACTAACAACAATTCAACATCAATAGAAGGTAAAAGAGGAAAATCTTACCACAGCGTGTATCCAACCCGAAGGAATGATCATGGTGTTGCCTTGCTTAAGTTCGATTTTGAAAACCTCATCCACCATATCACCAAGCCATGATTGATACTGCAATTCAGTGCCAGACCAACGCTCGTATGCAGCTAAATTAGCAACAGTTGGCCGAATAAAGTAAAAGATCTGAGAATGAGAATGAGCCGTTTATGCAGAGAGCATGAGCACTTTTTTGACCTTGGAGCCGTACAAGACGTGATAATAAACCGAAGAACCAGCAAAGTCAATATGCCAATCCTGCGTTTTCCGAATGTGAGCAGACCACTCAACATGGAGAAGCACAGGGAACGCACCGTCCAGGCATTAGCTACGCCCATTAAGCAGTACAGCTGAACCTTTGGATACGAATAACCTCTCCCCTTTCGCGACGTCGGCCAATAGTTCTCGACCCAGTCCAAGTCTTGAACAAGGCGCGGAGGCGATACCATGTCGGATAGCTTAGTCGAACTTATTTCGAGTGAGATAACGTTCAAGATCTTGTCCCGCTTGCCTGGCTCAAGCTCCATATATTCAGCCCACTTTTGCAGCGTCCACCCTGGCGACGTAGACTGCGTGGCAACATCTATATGAAATATCGTAAAAATATCTTGGGAAATAACGCGGGATAACACATACCAATAACTTCGACAGGTGTGTCTCTTCCTATCAAATCAGCAACATCATCCACTGAAAGATCACTCGAAGGCATTTTCATCCCCAACCCATCCGGTTTCTCAATAACAACAGGCTCGCGCATCGCCATCTCATCTTCTTCAACCCACGTCAAGTCCACA